>Ga0214543_1000843_pt1 | contig 56006 bp, 21 predicted proteins | sample CNSS2metaG_FD_160094 | JGI IMG/M metagenome (GOLD analysis project Ga0214543, IMG submission 160094) | Root nodule microbial communities from cowpea collected in UCLA plant growth center, Los Angeles, California, USA - CNSS2 | ecosystem: Host-associated > Plants > Roots > Nodule | place: USA... | reverse complement strand
ATATATATATATATATATATATATATATATATATATATTAAACAATCTAAAAAGTTGAGTCAAATGAATTATACATTGATAAAGTGATTCAAACTATATTTAATCTAATTTAAATTAGATTGAAAAAATTTAAATTTAGTTCATCTAATTAAAATTTATATCCGATGTATTTTATGGAATGTAGACTAAAGTTTAAAAAATTCAATCCATCTCCATCCTTAAATTATAATCATAATCTTTGTGTTTGCAAAGTTTAAAATGATAAAAATAGATCACAATTATATTAGATTTTTTTTATATTAAACAAATTATTCTTAAACTCATATTTTGTATATTTAAATAATTTGCTTCACTTATAAATTTCAAGAAAGATGTCATTACAGGAATAAAATGATAGGAAAAGTGTGTAAATACGAAAATTACATAAATGAATAATTTTCATTGATTGTTATGACGAAAACTTTGTTGTTTAATTTTTTATTCACTTAAAAGAGAAAAACAATTGTTCAATTTTTTATACTTTTTGTTTTTTGTTCATCTAGATAATATTTTTTTGCATTTATTTTTTAATTTGATTTTTTTGTAAATTCAATACTATTAATAATGGAAGGGTTCAAAAGTCTTCTTGCTATACCTCAGTATCTAATATCGGAACAAACGGCTCAGAGAGATTGGCGAGTTTAGTAGCGTCGGTGAGTGGGGAACTTTGATAATAGCAGAACTTTTAGTTTTTAAAACTTTTGAATATACGAAAATATGATTTTTATATTTGGCTAATTCAAAACCAATAATATTTAAAAATAATTTTAGAGTATGAAAGGATATGTAAGCTTCCTCTTCATTTAACAGTCCTAAAATAAAATAAAAATGATATTTATAATAATATAAACAAAACTCGTTAAGAATTTAAGTATGAGTCTAAATTTCACGTTGGCTAGAAATAAAAAAGTAGAGCACTATATAAGATAAAGACCCATAAATCTATTTCCTTAAGGTTTGAGATTAAGAGTAATGTCAATCCCTTATATGTAGGTTGAGCTCGTATTCATTGATATTATATCTCCCAGATGATCCTTTCTCAAAAGACCCAACATTTTATGAATTAAATTTATTTCTTACATTGTTAATATAATTAATATGTTATTATATCTTCGGTTTATTTTATTTGTGATTATATTAGAAGGCTCACGGAAACTTATAAGTACACTCGATAAGATATTTTAACTCGATACTCATTTTATATTATCGGATAAAAAAAATAACATCAATATAAACCGTTCAATGTTTATATATATATATATATATATATATATATATGAAGTAAATAGAATTATATTTTTAATTAATCATAGACTATTATTGGTATAATTTTTAATGTAATTTATCATAAAATTACTTGAGATTGTAAGTGTATACAAAGATTATAACTACTTTTTTTTTTTAATTCTTAAGTCAATATGAGCCTAATTTATATACATCATTAACTTGAAAATAAGAAATCGTAATAGTATAATTTTTAAAATGATTTTAAAATAACAAACTTAACATACATAATAATCTATAATTAAATAAAACTATAAATTTTGTTTACATTATTAATAAAATAATTTTTTTTGTAGAAAATAACCGAGTAAAGTGAAGTAGTTTCTTATAGATGAAAGTTGAATATTTTACTATTAAAATGTAGAACTTATAAAGAGAAAAAACTACTATTCAAGTTTTATTTTAAAAGGTCTCGAAAAATGAAAAAAAAAATATTCACCTTTTATATCTTACATTTAGAGTTTTTTTTTCTTGTATATCTCTTTATATTTAAGAAAATTATGTAATCTTGATTTATTAATAGTAAGAAAAGTATGAAATCTTGATTTATTAATCGGTGGAATACTGATCAATTTAATTTTTTTAATGATATTATATAATATAGTAGTCCAAACAAATTTAAAGAATTAGTGGAACAATGTTTTTTAGATGACATGTTAAGTTTTTTTTCTATTTAAGAAAATTATGAAATCTTGATTTATTAATAGTAAGAAAAGTTTGAAATCTTGATATATTAATCGGTGGAATTCTAATCAATTTAATTTTTTTAATGATATTAAATAATATAGTATTCCAAACAAATTTATAGAATTAGTGGAACAATGTTTTTTAGATGACATGTTAAAGCAATGTCCAAAAATATATGTACAAAATCTTTGTATTGGAATTTATAAAAACCTAATCTAATTAATCAAAATACATGAGGAAGATTGTATGTATGTTAACTTGAATGAAACTAGATATTGCGGAATCATATTGAAAATTTGATGATACATTTTGTATCTTGTTAAAAAAGTGATCCTTGATTTCCAACCACACATTGTCTAACCAAATCTAACATGTTCCTAAAAAAATCTAATTTGTGCAGATTTGTTACGTAGAAAAAGAAAGATAGATTCATATTCTCATACATATAAGTTATACAAGAACAAGAAAATTTGTCGACTCCTTTTTAAAAAAAAATATAAATCCATTTTTTTGGAGGAAAAAGACTATTCCAATTGTAATAAAAAAAACAACTTTATTAATGGAAAGAAAGTGATATCTTTTATCGAATATCGAAGAATTTGAACGAAAGATTTCCATATGGATAGGATATAGAATATCCACGATGATACCAAAACCTTTTAATGAGATGAGTTTTGTTAGAACCATTAACAAAAGGAATGAAATGAGTTTGTTGATACATTCGAGTACTTAAACTTCTTACAATTAGTAAACTAAATTTATTGTTATAATCTACATTTTCTATAAAAAGGGACTCATGACCATAAGCTATAGTCCATAAATAGATTTTTCGAAAGTAAAAAAAAAAAAAAAAAAAAGTGGGTATCGGATGTCCTGATATCAATACATTTGAGATCGCTACATTTTCATGAGTTCTTCTATTCAATCATTTTCCTTTTCCTTATTGTTGACTCGTTGAAATAATGAGTTACTATTGATATCGACACATATGAGATTGCTAAATGTTTAGGAGTTCTTTTATTCAATCATTTTCATTCTCCTTGTTACATATCTCGTTCGTAAACATCTTCTCTTTGTTTATCGAGTCTATAGTGAGTTACAAACAGAGTTCGAAAAGGTAAAATCTTTGATGATTCCATCATACATGATTGAGTTTGAAAACTTATAGATATGTATCCTACATCTAAACTGAATTCTTTCTAGTTAAAGAATCTTTTTCTAGTTACTTTAGAACAATTAAGAGATTCTCTAGAAGAAATATAGAGTTTTGCTTTTGGTAGCAACATGTTATGGGGTGGTGGTCTTGCTTATGGGGTCAAATCCATAGATTCTAAGAATAAATATTGGAATCTCATCAATCTCATAAGTATTATACCAAATCCCATCAATATAATTATTTTTTCGAGAAATACAAGATATCTAAGCCATCAAAGTAAAACCATTTATTCCTTGATAAGAAACATAAAAAACATAAATGGTGATTGGATTGATGATCAAATAGAATCTTGAGTCTTAAACACTCATTCGATTAATGATAAAGAAAAATAATTCTTGGTTCAATTTTCTACCTCAAAAAAAAAAATGATTGATCAAATTCTATCGAGTCTTACTTATAGTGATTTTTATTAAAGAAGAACTTTGGTAAATTAGCAGCATTCACTTACGATACTTAGTTAACACTAAAAAAAGTATATAATGATTTTTTTAGTTCAATACATTTTATTTAGTAGAAAAACGTATAATTATAAAAAATAATATTTATTATTTTATTATAAATAATTTTTTTTATTATGAGTAATTATGTAAATCCAATAAATTTATAATCGAAAGAATAAAAGTTAAAACTATTTTTTTAATAATTAGAAAAAAATAATACAATTGAAAAAAAATGTATATACCAAAAGAAATAATCCATTAACAATACAGAATATAGAAGTATAGATATTACATACTAATTTAATCTCATATTATTGTTGATGTAATTTATAACGGTATTTATTGTAAACTCAATAAGTTTATTATATTCATTATTAAGTAATCACATAAAATTACCTTACAATGCAAATGCATAAACTTATTTTGTTGTATATTACTCTCAAGAGTGCCCAGCCTTTGATATAAACAAAATGATATTTGTCAACTAAAGATTATTCTAAATTAAAAGAAGACAAAAATATAATCTTTATACATCAAATAGATGAATCTTTATTTTATATTGTTTTTTTTTTCAATAACAGTACAGAATAGTGAGTAGCGGAAGGAGTAAATGAGGCAGCAGATAATGTTGTTGTGAAGTGGTTGGCAGCACCATTTTTGATTAATGAATTTGGTGCCACTTGTTATGAGTGAAACCATTTTTGTCAAAACTCATCCTCCAAAATATTCTATACTTGTCAAGCAAGAACTTTTGGGTCAATTGTCAACACAGTCCAACAAAAAGTACATAAATTAACATCTCTTCTTTCATTTTTTTTGACCAAACAATTCCTTCTCATCTCTACTCCTTTTAACACTTTCCACTCTTCATTTTACCAACCTTCAACACGTCAAATATTCATAACCCCATCTTACCAATACAAAACCTAATACTATTTAATTTAGTGTATTAATACAGGTTAAATATATTTTTAATTTTTAATTTTGATCTCATGTATCAAATTTTGATACAAAATAATTTGATCCCTAAAATATAAGAATGAATAGATATAATTACTATAAATTAACTGTGTTAATTTTTTTTTTGTCAAATGATATTATACAGTTTAGTATTTGAATTGTTTGTATTCTTTAACAAATTATAGCTGAGATACCAATCTAAAACACATTTTGACACAGAAAAAAAAAATTTAAGTAGCCAAATTAAAATGATTAAACCTATTTATTTTTAAAATTTAGAATTTAAATGTTTCAAAATTTAAGATATGATGCTTTCAAATTTAAAGAATATAAATATAATATATATATATATATATATATATATATATATATATATATATATATATATATATTTCAGGTTTGAAAAGAAGAGAAAATGTAGTTTGTTTCTTAATGTATAAAAGAGTAATAATTATGTGATTTTATAAGTAATATTTCATGAAATTCAAATTTTTTATTTAATTTTTTTATATTATACACCATTAAGTATTAAAAATATATTATATTAATATAATTATATTAATAATTTTAAAATCAGTGATCATAAGTATATATTTTGAGAGTATAATAAGAAAATAATGTAAAAGAAAAAATCAGCAAGAAATTCAAATTGTATTTGATGGTGGCAAATGAATTCTCCAAACCAAAAGATACTGTAAATTTGAAAGAAGGAATTGAATTCCATTACTTTTGTTGTGTGTGTGTTTTTTCAAGGTTCTTCATATGTATTGGAGCAGTCACCAAACCATATCTGAGAAGAATAGTCGGTCCATGATACTTGTGAGAGAAGTCGGTGACTTGGTCTTTTATATTATGTGTGTGTTTTGGCACCTTCACAACAAAAACCAAAAAAACTGAATAAAATTTTCCATGAAGGAGGAAGCAGCCACGAAGGTGCTTGAGATACATGTGTATAATAAACACACATGTTTGACTTGTTTGCTCTGATCTCTGTGTCACAGCTACAAATAAGGATCTCGATCACTCGACACACTCAGATACCACACAGCACAAACACGTATTCTGTAACCTCTTCTACTTTTGCCCCATTTCTTTCAGAGTGGAGTTGACAAGTGTTCATTTAAGGTCAACCCTAATTTTGAGAACTTACTCAACAACTCTTTTTAATTTTTCACACTGTGGTTGGCATGTGAAAGTCAACATGTGATGCTAGCTACTTGCTATTTATTGGTATTAATTAGGCTAATTAATATGCAGATTGCAAATTGCAACAGTACTGTGTATTTGTGTGTACTTGGTTTTATGTATGGAATTTCTGTGTGTGTGTGTGTGGGAGAGGAACAGAACATATGCATGTGACACAAAAGGGTATTAAGAGAAAGATGATTAATGATTGCTTAAGAAGATTATAGTTTTAATTAATTAGAGTTAACGTCAGAAAGGAAGGAGAAAATGTAGCATATATGGATTTAATTATGCAGCACACAGCATGCATGCGTGGTGTAGGCGAAATATGAAATTAAGGAGCAGGTTATATGATTTTGCAAACACCTACAGCTAAAACAAACACAAACATGTCACTATGTCAGTGGTTGGATTAAATAAATGATGAACCAATTATATGTCCCTCAATAATTCTCCAATGATGTGTGTATTTCTAACCATAATTAACCATTGCCTCAAGCAAATCCTCAGTTACATACTGCTTGCTCTGTCTGTATATATGTTGAAAATCACGTATCGATTAGAGATAAGACAATTTCATAGTATAGAAGTGGATGTAAAATATCACCTTACAAACCGATTTTATATGATTTAGTTAAATTTAAGTTTACTTCTTAACTATATTTTGTAGTAATATATTAAGAAATAGTTAGGTGATCAACTAAGCTATAGCTGTAGAAATAACTTGGTGATTAGATTAATAATGCAGGCAGCATGTGTTCCATGCCATGGCTTTGGTTGTAGTAAAGAGGTATTTGAAAGCAAAGAACAATGAAATTTGACCAAAGTGAAACATTAGTTTAATCCTAGATCTGGGAAAAGGTTGTTGGAAAATGAGAAGGTGTAGGCAAAGGGTAAAGAGTGTGAGAAGAAGTGATGAGAAGAGAAGATAGGGTCAACTATATGAATAAAAGGACACCACCAAATGAACAAGCTGGCATGCATATATGATTCATGCACAATCCACCTACCAATTGTACCATTTCCAATTTGGTATCAGATAACACTACCCATTACATTAATTAAGCTTTCATAATTGCATGGCCTGCATCAACATATACACACACCTTTATTATACAATCACTCCATAAAGTTAGTTGTTTCAATCAAAATTAATATTTTTCCTCCTTCATGGATCATAAATATTGTAGGTGACATTAATTGTTCTATGGAAAAAAATAGATCAACAGTCAAATAGTGGTGTTTGAACTGCTACAATGCTAAACACTTCACGGAACACCAAAATGCTTGTTTTTGCCCCTTTTCGATTACTGTGACCTTTTCACTGTTTTTATAGCTGAATACAAAAAGTGTTTTGTGAAAATGATAATGTAGCTGTTGAAAATAGACGTGTTGAATAAATCAAACAGCGTAAATTTTGAAAGAGAAGAAAAAGTAGAAAAGGGCTAAGAATGAGCATGGTGTATCTGAGAGAACATGTAATGCCATCTACTTGTTTTGAAAGTAAATAAAGAAAAGAATAGTGGGTTTTTTCATTTATTTTGGTTGATCATAAATGAAGCATTCCTAAAACATAAATACATTAAATATGAAGTGTGAATATGGTACAAGGGAAGCATATGGTACTACGGAAAATCAAATCTGTCAATTATTTTGTTTATAAGGTCCCTCTGGGACGTGGATGGATGGAGCACATGCAAATTTTTCTACTCGGCACATTGTTGAAAACCTGTTTCTGAAAATTTCAGAATCGACATGGTTGGATCTCAGAACAGCTGGCTGCTACTGTAAATCCTTCACTGTCGTATTCGGCCCATAATGTTGTGTTGTGTGATAATCAAAACATGGAGCGTATGAAATGAAACCTGTTGGATCGATGCAAGGTTCAATTTTGAAAAAATTAACGTGATTGAACACTTTTTTTTTATTTCACATGATAAATTCGATTAATATTTAGCCGTATAATTTATGGCTTTTTTAAAATTAAATTAGCTATGGAAAACATCAAATCAAATGTGTAAACATGAACTTAATATCAAAGGGTGTTAACTCCCGAAAAGTCAAGATAAAAGAATCAGAAGAAATTAGTTAAAGATAATTCATAAATCAAGTAACATGACTCGTGATGGTTTACCAACCAAATTATTCAACACTTTAAAACTCAAGTCTTATTGATTATTATGATAGAGGTTCAATCCTCTCAATTTTTTTTCTTGTTCTTATCCAAGTATTTGTACCTTCTAACTAACCTGTATATCAAGCCACATACGTAGGTAGTGGACAGGAAGTAGAAGTTAGGTTCCTAATCTGCAATTTTCTGGTTGCAACCAAGTCCAATATTGTTGAAGTTTGAAAAATTATTTTTTTAACGAGTTTAGATGAACCTTTTCGACCTTAATAACAAAATCTATTTTTTTTTCCAAGCTAGAGTTAAGGTATATATAAACTAATGTATGGAAGATGTCTTAATAACTTTTCAACAAAAAATAATTTGACCTGTTTATGTCAAATTTCCCTACCTACTCCATGGTTAATAGCGCGTCTAAGATTACGATTAACAAAATGAACGTGTTGAATAACAATGTGGCAATACTTTAATACGTTTTAAGTTATCCCACCAGTGTAATAAACTTTTCACTTTGCACATCACAGAGACAATATCCAAATTAAAGCAAATCAAGATAGAAAGATTTATACACATATATATGGAATGTTACAAAATTCTGGCAATTTTCAATCACTAAGTTGTACACATGTATTGCAACCTAAAGAGAAAAAGGGAATCCTTTCAAACTGGTAAGTTTTGCACTCTCAAGTGCTTATACTTTTGTTCTTTGTTGAATCTTTTTGCACTCTCTGTAAAACCTTTAGATAAAAGGAGCTTCAAGGCATCAACTCCCTCTTGCAAAGCCTCGTCAATCTGTTCAACGAGAAAAGCCAGATACATTGAGATGAAGATTTTTGTAACTTGGCCCGTTTTAATCGGTGCATATACTACGATGTGAAAAATATGCAAAAGCAATTTCCACAAGCTTACCACAAGAAATTTGCTTTAGTATATAAATGGGGTAGTGTCACCCAGGGTAGTTCTCTACTGCCTCTACACATATCACATGGTTTTAACAACTATGGCTCTATTATAAAACTTTTGCCCTAAAACTTTCAGGATCAGTACACTCATTTTTATAAAGCCACCCAATGGTGTATTATAAAACTATTAGCACGTTTTTATGACATTGACATTGATAATTGGATTCAAGTTACGTACTTCATACAAAACATGAGGTGCACCATTGCAATTTGAATCATGAGAACCATTACATGAGAAACCAAAAGTGTATTTAGCAGTTAAGGAAGAACTTACTCGTTGTCTAGCTGTTAAATTAAACTTTTGAAGCAAAAATGCTTTAGGATCCATTTGCCCAGGAGGACTTCCAATTCCTATGACAAAGCAAATTGAAAATAAAAATGACAGCAATAAAGTGAACTAGGGAAACAATAAAAGATTTGCAAGAAAAGCACCAACCTATTCTCAGTCTGGGAAATTCTCTATTTCCTCTGAAGTGATAGATCACACTCTTTAGTCTGTCGGTTAGAAGCAAGGAGGAAGTAGGATGAGTAGCATTACTTGAGTCAAGAAGCACTCAACAAGAAAAAATCAGAGCTGAGAAGGTTTCATGAACTCAATTTCCATCACCACTTATCCTTTAAACAATATTATTGAATTATAAATACCTTTATTTCAGCTTCGCCAAAAAACTATTTTCCTTTTTACCGAAAACCATGAACTATTACAGATATGACAACATATGGCCCATTGAGAAGTGAAAATGTAATTAACAATGGTGAAACTATATATCCACTATGAATGATGAAGAAAAACTATGTGATTAGGTTTCCATACAAAGTACTAATAGACTGTTTGTTTACGGAAAGTTAGTCAGCCACTAGTTTAGAGCGGATAGAAGTTTCTTCGAGTAACAAAGTTCTTGATATAAAATATTTTCTCACTGATATGCATTTTCCTACCATTTAGATTCCAAATAACCACAACTGGTGTCGAGGATAACTCCTCATGGGTGCATTGAAGCTTGGATATCAAAACACAAATCAGGAATAGAACTGAAACAATCTAACCTTGCAGTCATTAGTTTCTAAAATACTTTAATTGGACAAAGAAGACACTTCCATAGTTTCAGAAACCAAATGGATAGCAACAATAAAGGTCATGAAAATTTTCCAGATGAACTGGAACACAATTTTGATAATTTAGGTACGGGCACAAAACTTACAGCAGGCTGGTGAGAAGAAGGAAGGTGAAGGACCAAAAGACGAAGCTGTAAATACAACTAACAACCCTGACTGTCAGAACCAAAATTTTCCAGTGTCAACTGCTATCTCAACATCCAAACTTACACAGTAAATAAGTAATAGCCCAAACCCATACAGCCCAATTGTCCTCGGCCCATTATAATTCTTGTAAATATCTCTGTATGTAACCTTTTTCTGTTATAACCCTGGAGAAGATTGTAGAATAGTATGAGATGTAAATTGGTTAGGCAAAAACGTGTATATAACGTTGTATTTTGGCTGAAATGTGACTTGAATTCCAAATCATTACCTCAGTATTCCAAATATCTTCTCCCTTGTTCTTATTTGTTTTATGGTATCAGAGCTCCTTCCTGGAGCTCTGCCTGCTGTCCTCCCCTATCTTCAACAACTCCCTCCACCCTCCAGTCCAAAGAAAGACGATCCATCGCTCAACCCTTCCAGTCCTTATTTCATCCATCCTAGTGATGGTCCTTCCTCTGTGTCTATTACTCCTGTCTTTGATGGAACCAACTATCAATCGTGGCACGTGTTGACATTGTCACTGCTTACATTTCTGGAATAGTTATTTTTTCTCCAAATTTTGTCCTTCACGATGTCCTCTTGGTTCCCAAATTTCATTTTAATATTCGTCTCAACTTCACATATGTTAGCCGGCAAGATGAACATTACGTTTGGTGGGTCAGGAGGAGCATCTTAGGACAAAGGGAGTAGGTGAACTTGATTGTGGAGATGTTGAGGGTGGTTGCAGAGGTGTTGAGGGAGATGTTGCAGAACAAAAAAAAATGGAAAACTTGGATAGCAAGTTAATGTTGTTGAGAAACAAATGGACTTGGAAGAGAACAAGGATTGCAAAATGATTGATTAGGCAACAATTAAATTGGGCAACATTCAAAACATATTATTATCAACATGTTACAGCAGAACAAGCACAAGATTGTGAAAAACTAAACAAAGTTGCATGAAAGAATTAATGAAAAGGATGAACCATTAGGAAGGACTATACTATGTATGATATAGGCCCATTATGCAATCGAGGGGTAAGGAAGTGAATGAAAGGAGCGTGGACCTGAGAATCGAGGCCTGGTAGTATATGAGAGGAAAGGGAAAAACATGACATGAGAGAAACCATGAGGAGAAGAGAGAGGAATAACAAATTGAACAGGTGGCATGTAGGACAGAATGCGGAAGCCAGAAATCAAACACGGAAAGAGAACGATTTTTTAGTTTGATGTGCGAACAAATAAAGGGACGAGGAAATGAGGGAATTTATGAAGCATCGTGTTGGGTTGTTAGTCTGAGGAACTTGTCATTTCTCAGTCACCGGGAATTAACATTTTTATTTTGCTCTAATTCCTATTTGGCATCTTCTAAGGACCTCACTCCATTCATGTCATTTGTTTTCTATAACAGAGGATTCCTCCTCTGGTTGCAAGGGAATCCTTCAATACATATGTATCAGTTTTTTTCTTTTTCAATCCATATTGATTTCCTATCAATATCTAATCGAGAGGGAAAAGTTTATAGGTCATGGGTTTTTTGCCACACAAAGCAAGATGCAACCTAATCAGGACTCTTAAGATATCCAAATTGTTTTATGAAATTGCACAGCCATTCACAGTAATGTTGATGTACCACAGTTTTATGTAATTTGGCTTACTCCATCTATTTTTTCATTATAACAAAACGTAGAACCGGCTTCCGAAGTTATGTGAATTTGATTATGATTCCAATAACATATACATGTTAATTTCAACATAGATAACTATTGGGATGGGAAATTAGTGAGTTACATAATCTAGTGATGCATAATAAACACCATAATAACTCTAGGGAGGTACTTCAATTAGTAACAAATTTCTTACGGTCAATGTCAAACAGATAGTGTTAATTTTACTTCAGAATTATCATTTAGTATTGTACCCTTTGTGGCTTCCATGACCCCCTTTGTCATAAAGACGAAGCACCCCACATGGCAAGGTCATGTCATCATGGAACTGCAACCAAAAATAGATGAGTAAATAAAGAATACCACACCTGTCACTGATACTTTAAAGAAATGGACTGGGATACAGAATAACTAACCACAAGCACCTGATTTAGAGGTAGCTTATAATAAGCAGCCAGTGGTCCTGTCTGCAGTAAAATGAAGAGTCATGAATGACATAAATTGATAATAAGAATAAGATTTCGTATGTAACCTAAACATCAACCTGTTAGGATTATGAGAAAGTGATAGTTAGTTAATACAGGTAGGATATTACTGGTTAGGGAGTTAATAAGTTAAATAAATGCATGTATTTATATATGTTCATTTGGAGATTAAATTTTGACACTTTATGAAAGGAGAAATCCTTTGTGAAGGGCAAACCTTGGAGGTGAGAGAGTTCTCCTATTTCTTGTTCTTTTCATCCTATTCAATAAAAAATCCCTCTTTCTTTTCTTTTTGTAATTCTTACAAATTGCTGGATCTTCAAGGGACAGGCAGTGTTGGAGATGAAGTGCAAATTTGGACAAGGAGGAGCTGCCAGCATCTATAGGGGCAGACCCAATTGGTTGATTGCTAGGGCTGAAAAATTCTGAGGTACAAGAAATTCATTCATTCCATAAGCTGCAATATGCACTCATGGGCATGAAGGGTATGGTCATGCAATGGTTCGAAATTCTTGGTGCCAAATGAACCCAAATTCAAATTGGGAATCCTTTTCTACAGATTTGATCAAAAGATTTGAAGATACTTGTGGTAACCGTGTCTTTGAAAGATTGACTACCTTAAAGCAAGAAGAGAAATGAGATGGAAACTTGCATCAAAGAAATGCAGACTTCCACAGTGTTCTTGAAAGAGAGGACCAACAATAATCCAAGCTCAAGCAAATGGTGCAACAGTCGGTGAAGAAATAAGAAATCAAGCCAAAACTAAATGAAGAAGCAAAGGTAAAGTGTTTGTGGCGAAGGCAACCAACTTAGGTGAAGCGTAGCATCATTCTTGCAAGCAAAAACAACACAAGATAATGAAGAGTTAAGACACAATTCTTGAAGAGCAAAATGTGAAAGATGAATCAGAAAGGTTGAGGGAATAAAAGAGATCAAGTTGTAGCTGAAACAGTTTATTTCTTTTTACATGGCTTCCCTGACAAAACAGCCTTAAATCATAGATGTACAAACAAGTTTACCTATTCTAACAATAGGCTCTATTAAGTCATACCTCTAATCGATGAGACTCAACCGCATAAGACCTACATCCCAATGGTTGTACTCTATGATGTTTAACTCGGTATTTCTGGTCAACCCCTCAGTAGGTAACCTTTTCTAGCCCAAGATCGATCACAGGTAAGGTGGCTTTCCAACTATTAACTTGGATTCACAGTTCTTATATTTAAAATTCTTTTTGATTGCCATATAATACCAGACAATCAAAGTACTCTGTTCAATTCAAAACTTACAAGGTTACAAATGTCAATATGTCATCAAATAATCATGGTTCACCAAGAGGAACTTTTGATTTCAAGATTGCCAGCATGACCGCAAAACTTGCTACAACTTCCTAGTTTTCAATATGCTAGGCTCTAACAGTCTAGAAATATTATAGGTGCATTTGGATAAGAAGAATAAGTTTTTATTCAAGACTAATATAACATAAGAGCCCATATAATAAGCATACTAAAATAAGAAGAGATTATGTTTATATTCACCTTGAAACTAATTGAAATAAGCTAAAGGGACTCATAAGTAATTCATAAGTCACGTTAAAATTAGCTCAGTATAAGCTCTTCTAAACACCCAATATTCAAAATGAGAAGAAACTAAGGAATTAAACACCATCCACTCTGTCAGAGCTCAAACTGCCGAAAATACTGTTATTCTTTTAGCAGCCATTGTCAATTTCAAGATTTTCCTATCCCTGTTGTCGTAATATTAAACTTAAATAATTTCAATCTTTTAACTGTTACAATTTTTATAGTACATATAACTTCACAACAATGCCAACCAATAAGAGTAAATTTCAATGTGCAGATTAGAAAAGCTAGCCTTCAAAGTAGACTATAAGCTTAAGCGATTAAAGGAACTCCTGGTTAATAAATTTTTGGGAGTGGCAAGTGACAAGCTATATAGACAGCACAACTTGCACAATCTAAAGTTAAATATCCACACATGCTTAAGAGAAAAAAAAAAAAAAATAGCACATTCAGTCTCCTTACCGATTCACCAATCAGATTCATGTAAGTCTGAGGCTTTGCAAGGAAGACAGGAACTTCACCAACAAAACCTGCAACAAACCAACTTGCGCAAAAATTCATGAATACAACAAACATCGAGAGAAAAACAGAAAATAGAAGTATCTAAGCAAGGCAGCAGGCAAACCTTTTCCGAAAATGGCTTTGGAATGGACAGTGTTCATAGGAATCCCCTGCGACTCAGCAAATGCATCAATCATCTCAAAGCCGACCTGATTTAGACAAAAACGTATTTTGGAAATTCATCAAGAAAATGCAAAATCAGATGCTGATTATGTCTCCTAACACTGCAGAACACTTCTAATGCAAGTTAAAGACAGATGACTAAAACTTGTAACTACCAAAACAAACTACTAACAGAGCTGTAGAAGCGGAAGCACAAAAAAGAAAAAAAAATGGAAAGGGAAAGGGAAAAAGGTACATTGTGGCGAGTTCCTTTGTACTTGTCACCAGGATTGCCCAACCCCACGAAAAGCCATGGGCGTGGCGCAATGGTGCATAAACATCGCCGGCTTAACCAATTAAGCATTTCCTCTGCAGCAAAATTCAAAATAAGAGAGTTTCACTTTCATCTATCCGATGCTGTTGTAAACGGAGAAAATCAACGAAACGACGAAGTTGAATATGCATTAGTAAATTAATGAATTAACTGTCTTAGCAATCACCGTTCTCTCTCCATCTTCGCAATCACTAATCACTGCAGCAACTCACCGTTATGTGCGCCCACGATTGGAAGCCGTGCAATCGAGCAATGGGTGTCGGGTTTTACCCGTAATTTACTAATAGAGTTGTTGAACTTGTGCCTTTTAGAAAACCTATGGCTATCAAACCACGTGAACAACACAATGACAATAAGAACCAAATTTCCTTGTTTAATGTTGTCCAGTGAAAAAATGCTATTGATTATTTTCTAAAAATCCATGGAATTAGATTAATATAGGTTACTCTTCATATTTTTTATTACAACAATATTAAAGAATAATCTATTTTCAAATTGGAGAGAAATAAAATATCAAGCAAGTATCGCTATCAAGAAATCAAATTTTAAAGATAAATTTTGTGGAACTTGATATTTGCTTTATTTTCTAAAAAACACGTAACAAGTATGTACTCGATCATGTAAAAATAATGCTAAAAAGAAAAATCATGTAAATAAGAATTAAGAAAATATAGATGAAGAACAGTGATCACTTACCTGCTTGTCTGCTCTCTTAGGTCTAGGTTGTTCTACGATCTCTAATGCTCAAATCTCTGTCTTTGCCTCCAAGATCTGTAATTTCAAAGTGTCTTAGACAAAAATCACAAACCTCAACAACCAAGCCTTTTCCAATCAGTAAGAACTACAAATTCCACAAGTGCATACATGCAATTAGTAAGCAAGGACCAAAATTCTGGTTCTGATCAAAGACGTCAATATTCAACCTATGAAGCTATAACTCTGGAAAGAAAAGTATGACTCAGTTTATACCGATAACAGATTCAGGTACCAAATTATCCCCACTGACAATCCATATCTTTTGACATTTAAAGACGAAAAAGACGTCCATTTATTTAAAAGCAAACATGTCCAACCTGTGACAACCAAGTGAAGCCAAATGTTGTTTCAATACACCAGGGACAGTGTGTAAAAGAAAAAACTGAAAACCAAAATGAAAAAATCTTGGTCTTAAAAGTGGAGGGACAAAGAAAGTGGAGTTTAGTGCAGAAGAGAGAGTGTAAAGTGTAAAATAGTTGCTAAAAACTTTAACAGGACCTCGTGAAGAACTGCATTAGAGGACAAAAAATGGTGAGAGAAAGTTAGCAGAGACTATAACGAAAAACATTAAAATAGTTGCTAAAAACTTTAAAACCTCACCCTTGAGTAAAGAGATAAGAAATACAGCCAAAGCACAATGGTAAAATCCTATGAGAAAAGGGACAATAATCATAGGGAAAACCTCCAATGCCCAAGACAACACCTTCTTACCTGATCTTGAATGAAAAAAAAAAAAAAAGACCGCTGAATTCCCCTTCCCTTTACATCCCACTCACTCCAACAACTCTCACTCTCTCTCTGTTATGTTGTTAGTATTATCCTATCCTACAAAAATAAACTGCAATATTATTATTACTTTGTTGCTCTTTCTCTCTAACTTTCTGGAGCAACGTGGAGGGGTAGAGGGAGTACATATACGAAAGATACCCACGGGGAACAATCCCGTGAGTTTGGTTCAAAGGGAGCATTGAGTCCCTCTCCCGGCATCACTATCTTGCTTTATTTGAGAGAAAAAACTGGACTGTGAGTTAAGTTCTGCAACCGAATAACACCACTTTTAAAGGTTAAAATAAAAACTTGCTACCATTGATAGTATACTGTTTCTTAAAATTTTATCATTAAATTTATTAATATTTTAGTGAACAACAACTTCACAGTGCATGGCTTAAAGTCAATCAGCATGCTTAAAGGCAAGCAAGAAAAAATGAACAAGTATTTTATTTTATAACAACCACAGACATGTAACAGTCTACAAGTCTTGTTCTAGAAGAATGCTTTGATGGAAAAATAGAAGTAAAATCAAGAAATCATTCTCATGAATTACTACACATTTCTGAAATCATAATTCCATAATAATTCTATTTCACAAAACCACGTCATTCTTCAACTTAACCAGGAGCTTGAAGAACATTATTTCAAAATAACATGGAAAACAAAACAGCCAACAAAAGTCATTAGGCGTGTCCAAGCTTCGGTTTAAAGGCTTAGAGATTAGTTCTATGATGTAGTGAGTGGGGTGCAATGAGTAAGGAAGAAAAGTGTATACAATAAATTTAGGGGTGCAATGAGAAAACTCAAAAACAGAAAACAGCCCAAACACAACAAACACAGGAGAAGTACGAGATAAACAAACATTGGGGGTGCACAAAGGAAACAAAACATGGCCTAGTGCACGAAGTTGATAGAACCAGATTTAAGCCCAACGCCAGAATAACTCCTAGAACGTAAAACCCTAGGGGTTTCTTCCTCTGCGTGCGCCAACACTCACCCATTCACGGTCTGGAGTGTTTTATTGGCGGAGAAGAATGCAGAATATGAAGCTGTATTGGTTGAGTCGTGGTTGGTGTCGGAGGTTGAAGGGTGATGAAAGTGTTGGTGTTGAGTGTGGGAAGTTTGATGAGCGTTATTAATGAGGGTGACCGTGGGATTATGCTTTCAAGCACTCAAGCAACAACTCACACAGAATCATAAATCAACAACAAATAAAACATAAAACATAAAGTTCAGCATAAAACGGCATCATATGCATTCAAGCACCAGATAATTCTATTGAATCTTCCGTGATGAGGTGCTTACTTCTCGGAGCCCCTTTCCTTGTTGTGCTGGCGGTCCTGGGTTGGTTCCCTCCTTGGCTCCGATCGGATCCCTTTCCTGACAAGTTACATCATTACTTCAAAACATCATCAACACCACTCATTGTCGAACTTCTTTTTCTTCCAAGCCCCAGTGAAAAATCAACAGTGGAATAACATTGTGGGAAAGGAGAAGATCATTCCAAACATAAGTTCAAGAGGGTAAAACGGTTATTTCAAAACTCATGGGGTGCAAGTAACAAATAAGGGGATGCATGAAGCAAACACCTACCAAGAATCATGTGAAAGGAAATGTTTTAGGTTTTTTTTACCATGTTAGGGTAATTTCAAACCGTAATTACAACATTAGTGCACTTTTCATCAAAAATTGTGTGGAAGGTACGTCATGAGAATACGAGACGATTTCAGTTTAGCACATTTGAAGTCGTACCATTTTAGTTCAAAATAACGTGGGAAAGAAAACAAGGCAATAAAAATCATTAAACGTGTCCAAGCTTCAGATTAAATATCAATTATAAAATTGGTTCATAGAATCAAAGATTAAGGACTTAAAAATTAGTTTTATGATCGGTTCATAGGATCAAAGATTGTAAAAAGATCCTGAAACTGAGATGTCATAGAGTTTAAATAGTGATTGAAGTAGTCAAAGTATTTAAAAATGTCAAATTATATTGTATATGTTCTATGATCAAATGGAAATATCTAGAGAAATTATTATAGCCTCCATTCCTTCATTGTGGAAAACTAGGTCTAAATATATGATTCAATATCTGAACATTTTCACTCTTCCAAATATAAGGAAACGTAAAAGTAAAAAATTCATGAAAAAAATAAGAAAAATTAACAAACACATGATTAGTATAACTTGTTTTTTCATTATGAACACAAATCAATTACATTTCCAACACTGCTGATGGTACATAAACATCTAAGCAAAACATGTATATGTTGTGTTCACACTTTATTCCTTACATATGTGTATATAAATAAATGAATACATATAATCAGACTCCTCCTCTACTGCATGTTTCTCCAACCCTATGTAACATTTTAGTGAATACAATGTAATTTAAGATTTAAATTTGTTTTTTAATTGGTATATAATGTGTTGATTTTAATTTTAGTGCTTAAAAAATCATCTTATAATATTTAAAATCTTTATTTTTAGTTTGACTTAATTAAGTTATAAGTTCTTCATAAATGTGAATATTTTTAATTGAGTTTTTATGGAGATCATAAATTTGAATATTTTTAGTTTTTTAATTGAGTTTCTGTTTCATTAATTGGACTGGGTATTTGTTATTTGATTTTTCAGTAATTAGGTGACCAGATTTATAATTTTTCTAGTGATCTTACTCAATTATTTTAACACTTCCAAACATGAAAAATTATGGTCAATATAAAATGATATTGTGTTAAACGAAAAGTGACTTTTATTGCATTGATTGAAATAATGTTGAATAATAAAATTGTGATGTTTTTCGATGACTTTCATGTCATCATTAACTACATTAATCAGGGAGTGTTAGTCTCAGTATAATTAATATAAGTGACAACGATTCTCTTTTAACAAGTTACAAAACTTCAAAACACAATGTTTTTTTAATGTTTGATATAACATGTCATCATTTGAATACTACAATGTAAGTGTAAGGATTGACTATCCTAAAATCATGAACTATTCTTATGGGTTTTAGCTTGAAAGACAACAAATCTTATATTCTTATTATTGAAATTGAAAAATATATATTTAAATTTACTTTAATAATAATATAAAATAATTTAAATTTTTTATTTAATCATAAATAATTTGTTAAACGACTTTGAAGGTAATTATTGTAAAAAATAATAGATATAAACTGCATAACATTTTGTAACTAGGTGATAGTGTAAAATTTTTTTATACTAACATTTTATAATGTCTTTCTCATTTATCCATCACAGCGATTTCTTTAATAAATGTATAGAAAAGATATGCCAAGGCTTTTAATTGTTAGAACCATGTGGTTTAGATTTTAATATTGAGTTAAATATCTTTTTAATCCTTCAATTTTTAATGAAAATTTGAATTAGTTCATTTTGGAAGCCTTGAACCAATCTAATCACTTATATTTATAAATGAGTGAATTTAGTCTTTTAAAATAATATTTTTTAAGTTTATTTGACGTTTCAAATGTGTTTCTCAATTAACATTGAAGTGAAAATGTGTCAAATAGTGTAAACTAAAATACTACAATGAAATGTGTTTGAAACATCATATAAACTTAATAAAATATAGTTAAAAGAACTAAATCCACACATTTATACATAATTGATAAACTAAATTGATTCAAAATTTATAAGAGAGACTAATTTTAAATTTGATTAAAATTTTGAGGACAAAATCATATTTAACCCTTTAATATTTGAACATTGTCGGTATCACACGAAAAAAACACTTAAAAATTGAACCATCAATAAAAAAATAAAAAAAAGTAAGTTATATATGAGTTTTAAAATGATTTTTACAACATTACCATCTATAATTAAATAATGATGCAAAAAAAATATATTCTTCGCGTTCTCACTGCGTTCAAATTATACTCTCTACTCTTTCTAAATTATTATTTTCTAAGAAAATGGTTTTATTTTATTAGACAATTTTTTTTTAAAATTTAAAGTCTTGGGTCTAACCTTGTTGTGATGGGTTGCAGGCCTGTATGTAGCTTGACCTGTTAACAGATAAAAAAATAGTACTTTTTTGCAAAAACGTGAATGGAACTTTAATAGAAAATAAAAAATGGAAAAAAATATCATGCACTCTAATCTCTCAGAAAGAAAAAGGTAATGTAATATTCAAAAGAAATAAAAGCCTAATAATGTATTCTGAAATTATGCCTAAATAAAGGGAAAAAAACTAGTGACCCAAAACCTCAATTATTACACAAAGCAATAATTGTGATTCACCATCTCTTCCAACAAATTATGCCTATCAAAAGGTTGCAACTTGCACGACGAGACTATAACTATTTTGCTTCTCTACACTTTCATATTGTTTTTATCTTATATTTTATTGTAATTTCTCTTAAAACATTAAGATGATAATCATTCAAGTTGATCAAGGATAAAATTTACCTGAAATATTAATTTTAACCAAATGAGTTTAACTCAAGTAATCATATAATTGAAGTTTAAAATAAATAAAAAAATCATTTTAAATTCTTAAGTATAAATTATACCATAATTATTATTGTGATTAAGGATGACAAATAAAATTATCTCAATGGATATTGTATGAATTTGTTCTCATTTTGAGGGAGAATCTTCCCATTGAATGGGTATAAATAATACTCGACTTTTTCCATTGGAGATGGAGGATAAGGATGTATATATCCACCTCGTACTTGTCCACATACCTGCCATAATATTCATCCTTGTCATATCCATGTCCCTATATAAATTATTAAGACTCATATTATATATATATATATATATATATATATATATATATATATATATATATATATATATATATATATATATATATAACATAAGTCATCAATCATCAGACTTTAATACGGCAGAAACAACGCGGTCCACTACAAGATGTTTGCAGGAACCCTGACGGGCTCGACTCTGAATGGTTCAGTGTCATTCTGAATGATGCAGTCGTTTCATTCCATGTGTTCTCCAAGATGTTTCTCAAACGATTTGCTACAAACCGTGCAAAATCTCTCGAGATGGCGAATATGTTTAACGTCAAGCAGTAGATTGACTAGTCACTCAAGGGTTTCTTAAATCGGTTTTGCAACCTCAGTATGAGGCCAATAGAACCAAATGAGGGAACGCTAGTGAGGGCCTTTGTGAAGGAAGTACGATGAAATTCCTTTAGCGTGTCGCTTTTGAAAGTACCAGCTCAGACGCTAGCCGAAGTGCGAAATCAAACATCTTTCCATATAGACACTAAGGAGGCAATGCAGCAAAATATGGTAGAGGAGAACACAGGTTGAGTTTCTCGACAGGATATGGAAGGCAGTGGGAGGTGGTGAAAGGGAAGGTGGGAGGGTTGAGTTTAGGGTATAGTTTGGGAAGTGACAATGGTGACTATGACTTTGGAGTTATGTAGAAAGACAAAGCGCTTAGCGAGCTCAATGGACTAGGATGAGATAGTCCATACCTGAACTTGAAACAAGGGTCATGTGTGGGTTTTGATATCTTCATTAAGCGATTTTGAGTAGTACCGGAAAAAGAATTCCAAAATTTATGTTTGTTATCTCTTTAACATACTACATGTTGAAGAGTTTAACAAATGTAAATTTGTGTCTTTCACAATTACATTGGACTTGTCATAAACATAAAAAAAACTAAAGTAACATAAATAATTTTTGTGTGTGTGTTAATATCAATGTTAATTACGCCTATTATTATTTTTATTTTAAAACCAATCATCCATATTCTATTTTAAATTAAATTTTAACTGGTTATAATTTATTTTATATTAAATATAAAAAAATATAATTTTACATTTTAATTTAATAAAATATTTGTATTTTGTCATATTTATCAATTCATTCATAAAATTTTACAATTTTTTTCTTCAAATCTTTTAAATTTCACTTTTATATCTCTCAAGAAGAACAATACTACTGTATCCCCTCAAAATTAATTGATTCACCTTCCCTAAATTATTTTTCAAAAGCATAACTTATAAAGCTTATAAATTACATTTAGATTTATAATAAATATTTAAATACTTTTTAATGGATATAGTCCGTCAATATTCTAAAGTTTTGTAAAAAAAATGAAATAAAGTTCAATTAAAGTTTGCTTATTTAAATTTGAACAATGCTAAAACTTCAACCTTGAATTAGAACAGTTGAAATTTTATTTAAATGATTAATATTTAATTTTAAATATAAAAGATAAATATAATAAATGAGAAGGCATAAAATGAGGTCACGTACATGAGAGTAAATATTAAGAAAGAAAAAAGCACAATTACATTAGCGATCCTAGGTTTTGCATAATTTAGTTGCCCTGTTACTTAGTGAATGAATGAATGAAACTTTAATATTTGTGTTTAGTGTAATCGTTCAGCTAACATAGAGCACGTGATGTAGAATCAAAGGTTTAGTTGAAAATAAGGTAGAAGACCAGGTAATTTTAATTTTTCCCAAAACAATTATGTATAATAACCCTAATGTAATATTTCATCATCCTTTATTTCTCTAAATCAACAAGATAATCTCTGAATCTTATACTCTGATGTATTTTTTTTTATCTCTCCCATACCAAACTTAACATTTTAGATGACACCAATTTTTTACTTCACATATTAATATTAGGTTTACAGAAGAGTTTCACGGGAAAGAACAAATATCAATGAGACTCGAGTCCAACCATATAAAAAATTGGCATTATTTTCAACAAAATATGTTATAAGACAATGAATTTATAAGTCTTTATTCTTATATAATGCTCTACTTTCTCATTTATAATCAATGTGAGATTTAGATTTACACTTAAATTCTTAACAATTAATTATCTTATTTTAATAATATAAAATTGTTCAATTTTATTTTTTGACATTTTGTGTCATCTCAAACTTATTAATCTACATCGGTATATAAAATCACAATCTCAATTAAATTCTTTTACAATTGACATCTTCTAACTAAACTAAATTAAATTCATACAATGTATTAATCAATCAAATGTGACGAATTCAAATAAGTCACTTGACCAATATTTTTAGGATTCATACATGTACATATCAGTAATACAATTTAAAAGATGTACATTGTATATTTTTTACTATAATAAAACATAAGAGCTCTGGTAAATACAATCATGTATGTTAAATATAGTAAACTGGTTTAACACATTTAATCAAAATCATAAATTTTGTTTTATATGGATCTAACTCGGTCAAATGCCTTCTTTGATGATTCTTGAACCTAACTTTAGTTTTTTGAATTTAAGTCATCTATTTTTGTACTCTTGTTGGCAAAATAAATTTACCAAAAGTAAAAATATATTATTTTCGAAATTTGCAGCATACAACAAAACATATGTTAAGAATATGATAGACAAGGATATTACACTTTTTTTTCCAATAAATTATCTTAAATTAGATATAAAAATGGTAAGAGGATGATGGGAAAAGAAAAACAAAAATGTAAGAGATAGTCAAATATTTTTTTCTCTATGAGAACCAATGACATTTGTGAAGAAAAAAAAGACTTGCTTGATATATACACATGTAAATGAGTCTTAAGTCTTTACAATTATTTTATTTAAATTAAGTATCCACCTAGAAAAATTTATGTTTCTGAGTACTGAATAATTTTTTTGTTTTACCTCAGTTCCTTGTTATTTATAATTTTGTTAAGATTATGCACCACAAATGACCCTTTAGTAGAAAGAGAAAAGGCTAGTTTATATATATATATATATATATATATATATATATATATATATATATTATAATTTTATTATATATTTGTCATGTTAATAGTACGACTATTTTTTTTTATCTCTTCTTCTCCCTGCACCCTGGTAAAATCCACAAAACTCAAATTTTCCTGATTAAAATTATAATAAAAGATAAAAATTACCTTTATATCTTATTTTTTTCAAATTGTACATAAAGATATTATGAATCTGGAAACAGGTTCCAACATATTTTAATCTACTCAATATTTTATTAGTTTTTCCTAATTTAGTGCATTTCAAATTCTACAAATCATGTCCATAAATCTTAAAATTGTAATACTCATCTATATTATTTATATTTATATATTGGTAAACACCATTTGAAAACCCAAAATGATTGCATGATATATAAGGATATAAACCAATAGAGTTTGTAGGAAAATACAATATAACTTATTTAATATATATATATATATATATATATATATATATATATATATAAATATAAATAAAACGTAGGTCATTAATCTTTTCGTATAACAATGATAAGTTGAGTTTCTTTGTCCAAAGAACAAGTCAAAATCTCCTTAACTCAAGTCTCCTGAAGAAAAAGAAAGGAAACTGAAACTAGTTGAATTCATTTAAAAAAATTGATAATTTTAAGACTAAAAACCTCAAATAACAAAGGGAACCACTTAGTATACTTAAGTACAATATACATGTTAAACTATAATTAACCACCAACTAACAACACAAATATTCCATTTAAAAATTATTTTACGGTTTAATTGTAGTTTACTTACAATATATTAATATTTATTAAAAAATACAATCGGAAGGACATGCATCACTGACTATGCGTTCTATTTTTTATGATAGTAAAAATTAAAATTTAATTAGAAATGTTATAAGTATACTATTTAAAAAAGTAATTGATATACATAAAATATATTGACATAATTTTTTATTTATTATATTTTATAATATTATCATTATATGTAGAAATATTTGTAATTTTTCATAAAAAATAGAAGTAAAATTATAAATTAAAGTTGTTATAAAATATTTTAATTTTTATTGATTATTATAATTATGCAGTCAAAATAATTTCAATGTTTATAAGTAGTTTTTCAAAAGAATGGAAACTAAAAAATGATAAGAATAGAAGAGGTAAAAAATTGTCAACACCTAAAACCGTTTACAAAATCATTAAAATTAAAAAAAAAAATAAACTAACCCTTAAAACTATTACATTAACTAACTTAAAGGACCAATCATGGAGACATTTTAAACATAGATACATGTAATAAATTAAATTTAAGCAATGGTGGAAAAAAAAGAAGAGCAGAAAAGCACAGGCTAATGATGATTCATGACCTTGAAAACAAAACACAGCTAATAAAATTCATGTGGTTGCCCTAATTAGCCCCACTCCTGTGCACGGTAACCTAACCCTTTTCGCACTTATATTATCACCCATAAGCCAAGTAACAACACAAAACAGCAAACTCACCAGTATATATATAAACGACACACAAACTCACACACCCCGAGGGAGAAGAGAGTGGCGACGCGAGTCTCTCATCATCAATCAAAAACCCTAACAGCGCGTGTTCGTCGCCGCTCATCATCTTCAATTTTTTCTCTTCGCCGCCATGGATCCCGGGGTGCAGCAATCGCAGGTGGCCGCCATCCTCGGTTCCGATCCAACGGCTTTCGAGACGCTGATCTCGCACCTGATGTCATCCTCCAACGAGCAGCGTTCCCACGCAGAGGCGCTCTTCAACCTCTGCAAACAAACCGATCCCGATAACCTCTCCTTGAAGCTCGCGCACCTCCTCCACTCATCGCCGCACCACGAGGGGCGTGCCATGTCCGCAATCCTCCTCCGGAAGCAGCTCACTCGCGACGACTCCTACCTCTGGCCGCGTCTCTCTTCACAGACGCAGTCCTCCCTTAAATCGCTCCTCCTCTCCTCGATTCAAACTGAGAACTCCAAATCAATCTCCAAGAAACTTTGCGATACCATCTCCGAACTCGCCTCTGGAATTCTACCGGATAACGATTGGCCGGAGCTTCTCCCTTTCATGTTCCAGTGCGTGTCTTCCGATTCCCCTAAGCTTCAGGAATCTGCGTTCTTAATCTTCGCTCAGCTGTCGCAGTACATCGGGGATTCCCTCACTCCTCACATCAAGCACCTCCACGATATCTTCCTACAGTGCCTCACCAATCCCTCCGTTAATCCTGATGTCCGAATTGCTGCGCTTAACGCCGTTATCAATTTCATTCAGTGCCTCTCCGGTTCCGCTGATCGTGACCGGTTCCAGGACCTGCTGCCTGCGATGATGCGCACTTTGACCGAGGCACTTAATTCTGGCCAGGAGGCCACCGCTCAAGAGGCGCTCGAGCTTCTCATCGAGCTCGCCGGCACTGAGCCAAGGTTTTTGCGGCGGCAGCTTGTGGATGTCGTTGGCGCCATGTTGCAGATTGCCGAGGCTGAGTCCTTAGAGGAGGGAACTCGGCATTTGGCGATTGAGTTTGTGATTACTCTCGCAGAGGCAAGGGAGCGTGCCCCTGGGATGATGAGGAAGTTGCCGCAGTTTATTAGTAGGTTGTTTGCAATACTCATGAAGATGCTTCTTGATATCGAGGATGATCCTGCGTGGCACAGTGCCGAGACAGAGGATGAGGATGCTGGTGAAACCAGTAATTACAGTGTAGGGCAAGAGTGCTTGGATAGGCTCTCTATATCGTTGGGTGGAAACACCATTGTTCCGGTTGCATCTGAACAGTTGCCTGCTTACTTGGCTGCTCCGGAATGGCAAAAACGCCATGCTGCACTTATAGCACTTGCTCAGATAGCTGAAGGCTGCTCGAAGGTATTGATTGGAGATGTCTGCTCTGTTGCAATAATTACGTTTGTGTTAGTTGTAGTTGATTATGATGAACAATTTATTATTGTGCAAGAATATTTGTGTTCGGGTGAGTGTGTCACTTGTGATTTTAATTTTCTCCTTTTATTTGATACAGGTGATGATAAAAAATTTGGAGCAAGTGGTGGCCATGGTGTTAAACTCCTTTCCTGACCAACACCCCCGTGTAAGGTGGGCCGCCATTAATGCAATTGGACAACTATCTACTGATTTGGGTCCGGATTTGCAAGTTAAATATCATCAAGGAGTGTTGCCAGCGTTAGCTGGTGCAATGGATGATTTTCAGAATCCTCGTGTACAGGTCAGCTTGCCTTTTATCTACTTTATTTTCTTTATTATTGCTTAATTTTTGCTCAATGTGTTAGAAATGAAAATTTTCTGATTCTTTCAGTGGATATTATTAAGCATTGATTGTTTACAATATATATTGTAAACAATAATTGCAATTTTTTACTTTATGCGAGTTAAGTTTATACAGATATGATTCATTTTGATATACTGCAATTGTATGCAATGTGTATGATTTGTTTCTCTTATCCTTTAGTCATTGAGTGATTTGTAAGTGAAGTTAATTAAATAGGCTTTCTAGTGTAATTATTCTCAAAATATTGTTTACACAGGCACATGCTGCTTCTGCAGTTCTCAACTTCAGTGAGAACTGCACACCTGATATCTTAACGCCATACTTAGATGGAATAGTCAGCAAACTGCTTGTACTTCTTCAGGTATGTTAATGTTATTATTGCCATTTTACCGAATTATCATATGATTGAATTTTCCCTTAATTTTGGATGTTCTATACATGTTTCAGAATGGTAAGCAGATGGTGCAGGAAGGTGCCTTAACTGCTTTGGCATCAGTTGCTGATTCTTCTCAGGTACTTTGGGAACTTATTTATTCAATTGACATTTATAATTATTTCTCTTCTTTGGATTACTCATTTAATACAATGGTCTTTCTTAGGAGCACTTCCAAAAATATTACGATGCTGTAATGCCTTATCTGAAGGCTATATTGATTAATGCAACCGACAAATCTAACCGGATGCTTCGTGCTAAGTCCATGGAGTGTATCAGTTTGGTTGGAATGGCTGTTGGGAAGGAGAAGTTTAGGGCAGATGCTAAGCAGGTAGGTGTTTCTTGCTACTTTATTTTTATGCTCAGTCAAACTTATTTAAAATTTTGATTTACAAGGATGTATGGTTGGTTTTGTATATTCATATTTTATACTGCTTATCATTATTTGGAAAATAGTTGGTCTAGAATTGGGGGGGGGGGGATCGGAAGTTAGCTGCCTCGGAAACTTCTTTAAACACTGCCTTCTCTATATGTTCAGCTAGATCTCATGATTTTAATATTCTATATGTGCCAAAGGTTATGGAAGTTCTCATGTCCCTTCAAGTATCTCAACTGGAGACCGATGATCCAACAACAAGTTACATGCTACAGGTATGTTTTTTGTATTATTTATATAGCATATAGCATATGCATGAAGTGCCTATTGGACTATGTTTGGTCTAATTACTTTAATTTGTTACAGGCATGGGCGAGACTCTGCAAATGTCTAGGACAAGATTTTCTTCCTTACATGGAGTTTGTTATGCCTCCATTACTTAAATCTGCTTCACTTAAGCCCGATGTAACCATTACATCAGCTGATTCAGACAATGATATCGAGGATTCCGACGATGAAAGGTCTCAATTTTAGTCCTTTTCATAAAATTTTAAAAATTATGAGTTCATGTACGCGTCTACTGCACTTCTTGTCATTTTGGTTATGTTCACCTATAGTTTAAGCCTTAAACGTGAAGGCACATTTATTGTTTTACTCTTGTCTTTTTGATTATTATGACCGTCACCACCATGATCACAGAAAACTAATGTCTACAAAATCCTAATGCACATTCTCATTTTCTAATAACAATTTATTGTACTGGAGAATCAGAACTGCGCATCAATACATTTTTTGTATAGGCTGAATGATTCAAACCAACTTTTGTTTATCCACTGTAGTATGGAAACTATTACTCTTGGGGACAAGAGAATTGGGATCAAGACTAGTGTTTTAGAGGAGAAAGCTACAGCGTGTAACATGCTTTGTTGCTATGCTGATGAGCTCAAGGAAGGATTCTTTCCATGGATTGATCAGGTTAGAATGTTACTTTGAATCCCTTTAGGCATTGAGATTTCTTACTGTGTCTGTTTACATATTTTCCCATGTTAACAATTTTAATGATATGTAGGTCGCTGGAATTTTAGTTCCACTCCTTAAATTTTATTTCCATGAGGAGGTCAGAAAGGCAGCTGTTTCAGGTATAAAAAATTATTGTTCCTGTGCATGTCTTTTTCACTTTTAATTTTTCCTTACACAGTAAAAGGGAATTATAATCATTAGCATAACTGTTTAATTGTTATAATTTCCATCAACACTACAGCAATGCCGGAGCTATTGCGATCTGCAAAGTTAGCTATAGAGAAGGGGCAATCTCTAGGTCGAGATTTATCCTATTTGAAATTTTTGTCTGATAGTGTAATCCCTTCTCTGGTGGAAGCTTTACACAAGGTAAATTGTTATCCAAGTTCTATTTATTCTTGTTATGTTATTTTGGAATTTATGTGTGCTTTTTAGAAGTGAACATTTTTTGTTTTGATTTGAAATTGTCTTCAAAAGCTGTTCATTGTTTTAAATATTCAAGTAAACGTTTGTGAGTAGTTTAAGACACCCAGTTGTGGCTTGAGTTTGAGGATCAAGTTTTGTGTAGATTATATTTGTGGTGAGCGTTGCCTGACTTATCTATCCCTTGACGTTTCCTTGCTAAGCTTTTACCATCTCTTTGTTTTGCAGGAACCTGACACAGAGATTTGTGCAAGCATGTTGGATTCATTAAATGAATGCTTACAGGTTTGGATCATGCGATGACATGGTTATATATATATATATATATATATATAGTTCCCTTGCCTCTTTTTGAATGAAATTCTATGTATTGTACAAAGCCATGACTATTGAATATACCTTAGGATAGTTGTGTTATCACTTATAATTAAAATTTGATGTTTATCATTATTATTATTATTATTTAAAAATAGAAGTCGATGAAGAGCCTCAATGGAACTGCTATAATTTATTATTCTAATCAATGCAATCCCTTCTAGGTTTTGTTGTCAATTGGCAAATAAAAACTAAATTTTTTAGTTTGGTTACGTCCTTTTTGATGTTTGGTTTGTAAGGGGATTTAAATTGGTGCTTAGTTGACTTGGTTGCAATATTTTTATTTTTCACTTCACACTTTACTCCATATAGATGTAGATTCGTGATATTTGTTTTATAAAGTGGAATATGCCATGTGCAATTAGGCTTCTCTGTGAATTTTGCTTGTGTTTATTTTTTCTCAGCCTCTTCTAGTATCCCATTATAACTATTTGACTAGGTTTTTTTATCAGGTAATTTAATTCCTATTATGTTGATTGAATCTGTTGGAGATTCCAAATTGACTATAGATAAAGCCAAATTATAATACGAGTAGGGTGCAAACTTCACTTCTTTTTTGTGAGATTGAGTTAGGTTTAAAGTTCATTTTTTAATGGAATCTTTTTCAACCACTGCATTTTCGGCTTTTCTTCAATCTCACCATGAGGCCCTATTAAGGAGAGCTGATCTAGGTTAGCATTCTGACTAGGTAGAGTGAGACTCACATTTTGTTGGTGAAACTATTAAGCAATATTGAGCTCGGTGGTTTTTCTATAAATATGATTCCCAGTATTAGAATATTTTGGTGTCATTAAATTGAAGTAAACCATGCCTTGTGAGAGAAGGCTAAATTGTTGTTTATTTGCTTCCATTTCATGTGCATTGCATGCTTTTGTTAAGTGTGCATGAGTATTACGAGTTATTGTGTCAGATGCTTGGGTAATGATTGATCCATTTCTTGTGTCTTTTTTGTTTATTTTTCCCTTCCTTGCCTATAGTGCATTATAAGTCTGCTTTGGGTGTGTTCCAATGTTTCTGTTTCCTCTTTTAGATCTCTGGGATGCTTTTGGACGAAAGCCAGGTCAAATCTGTTGTTGACGAGATTAAGCAGGTGATCACAGCTAGTTCAAGCAGAAAACGGGAGAGAGCTGAGAGGACCCAAGCTGAAGATTTTGATGCCGAAGAGGGGGAACTTATTAAAGAGGAAAATGAACAAGAGGAAGAAGTTTTTGACCAAGTTGGTTTTTTAATCTAATCTAAAATAATTGAAAATATCATAAGTAGTACTAGATTGCTATCTTTGTGTTTTTAAGCTTTTACAGATCAGTTTGTGGTCTTCTAATTTATGTATACATCGTTGCAGGTGGGTGAGATATTGGGAACTTTGATCAAAACCTTCAAAGCCTCCTTCTTACCTTTCTTTGATGAACTGTCATCATATTTGACACCTATGTGGGTATGTTCTTTGAGGAAGCTAGTAATTCTATTATATAGATTTTCTATTTCCATTCATTCATTCAGCTGGCCTTCTGGCCTTATCTTCTGTATTTTATTTTGGTGTAAATTATGGAATTGATTTCGAAGATGTACATGCTGCTAATTTTTTAACTTAGCCATTTTAACAGCTTGGCATTTTGTTTGTCAATATGATACTGTACTTGATTATCTTGTAAAGAAATCTTTAGTTTATAAAGAAAACAGCGAGGTGATTACCCTAGTTTTGTTTGCAATTGAATCACCAATTTTTCTGAGATTGTGAATTGAGTGGTGATTGGGTGCAACTCCAGGTATAGATCTAGAGATAAACTTGCGGAGCACACACCTGCACATGTTCTTGTGTTTAACCTAATTCAATCTTATACATTTATAATCTCTGAGCTCTCTTTTGTCTTTGTTTTCTTTATGTACACTTACCCTCTTAAAGTTCATGTTTATTTTCGTTCTCCAGTGCAGCTAGCTTGCATGAACAATACTCTTTTTTTTTCTTTCATGAAATGAGTCTACCATGATTAAGCTCTAAGGTTTAGTCACATTCTGTTATTTGAATGGTCTATTCTATCATCTCAAGTAGATTTCTTACAGGCTTTGTGTCTTCTGATTAATTTCAAGCCTCATTTTCAAGAATAAAACATGGATGTCATGGTTTTTTATTTTTTGTTTAATATGTTGGAAACAGGGAAGGGACAAGACTCCTGAAGAGAGAAGGATTGCAATTTGTATTTTTGATGATGTTGCAGAGCAGTGTCGTGAAGCTGCTATCAAGTAAAATCCCTTTGTTGTGCTATGTTTCCTTTTTAGCTTGCACTGATAATTATGAAGACATGTGTTATTAACCTTTTTATATGCCAATTGAGCAGGTATTATGATACATATCTCCCTTTCCTGTTGGAAGCTTGTAATGATGAAACTCCTGATGTCAGACAGGTCAGGATTAGGCTCTCTCTGTTGCTTAGAATTTTAAAACCATTTTTATTGTTCAAGTTGTTTGATTGTTGGTATTGGTATTTTCTGGCATTTTTGCAGGCTGCCGTCTATGGCCTTGGTGTTTGTGCAGAGTTTGGTGGATCTGTGTTCAAACCACTGGTTGGAGGTACTGCTTGATACATTAATAAACTTGTAAAATGCTATATTTCATTTCATTGAGTAACGAGTAAGTGTTTTACTGCAGAGGCTCTTTCGAGGTTAAATGCTGTGATCCAGCATCCCAATGCTCTTCATGCAGATAATGTAATGGCATATGACAATGCTGTTTCTGCTCTGGGAAAAATTTGCCAATTTCATCGGGACAGTATTGATTCTGCCCAGGTCATTAATTGTTCTTGTGGTTTATAGCCCGCTTTTAGGGGTTTGGTTCTTGATATCATTATTACAACCAATTCTGATCCTGATTTTATTTTATTTTGTTGAAATTATAGTTTTGCTAATCTCTTCTGTTATGTTTGCAGGTAGTCCCCGCATGGCTAAACTGTTTGCCAATAAAAGGTGATTTGATTGAGGCCAAAGTTGTTCACGATCAACTTTGTTTAATGGCTGAGAGGTTGGGACATAACTCCTCTTTTCAATATTCTGATTTGCCCATGCTTATTTTTCTGTGTTCTAATTATCGCTTTTATTTGCAGGTCGGACAGGGAGCTGCTGGGCCCAAACAATCAATACCTTCCAAAAATAGTTGCAGTGTTCGCTGAGGTTAATTTTTTCTTGCCACTCCAATTTGCATCTGATTTTCCTGAACTTTTGAGGGTTTTTATCTTTTTTGTTTTTATTGATAGGAATAGCATACAATCAGAAACAGGAGTAGACCTTTTGTTTTTTATGACAGGACTTGTTATATAAATCAAGTCATAAGGAGAATGTGATTACTTCTCTAGCTTGTCAACTAAGAACGTGCCATATTTTACTAGACATAAATTATTTTCGTTGATGTCATGCAGTCATTTCAGTAGTGTGCTTTCATTTAACGAGCCATTACCCTTTTCATATTCACAATGCTATGTATGCATAGTTGACATTTTCGCCTCATGCATTAATCCCACGAATACTGTAGAGTTTATGAAATGATCACTCTTCCGTTGCAGTAATCAAGGGACACACGCAGCGAGTGGTTTTTTGGATAATGTGTATGCTTTATATTATATTTATTTGATATTGCTTATGTATTTAATGAAAGACCTTGCGACAGGTTTTATGTGCTGGTAAAGACCTTGCGACAGAACAAACAGCTGGCCGTATGGTTAATTTACTGAGACAGCTCCAGCAAACTTTACCACCCTCTACTTTTGCTTCTACATGGTCATCTTTGCAGCCACAGCAACAGATTGCATTGCAATCCATCCTTTCTTCATAGTTTTCACTGCGTTTACAGTCCATCATTTATTCATAGCATCCTGGCTTGGCATTTGGTGTATTGCTCTTCTTGGGAACAAGCTTTTTCCAGTTTGGTGGTCTCTATTTGTTACTCATTCTTTTTGCCATAAGATGGTTTCCATCATTCATTCATGCATGGTGTTGTTTTATAGCAACATGGCTTCAGTTTTGAGAATGCAGAGTCAATTGTGATTGGAAAGGGAACTTCCTGTAGAATGTGTATATTATGAGTGTTAATAGTCCGATTGAGTCCAAAAGAGCATGTTAGGCAATTGTGGTGTGGGAGCTTCTCGTTCTATTCCTCTTACTGTTTTTTTCTTACCATATCGCGTGAGAATATAGGGTTGTCTTTGGGGCAATTCTTGCAGTTTTGGCCTATATTATTGTATTGGTTTTATTTCAACATCAGACAGTATTAAGTGTACCATATGAAATTATAATGCTATTTATTCATTAAGGTTGCAAAATTGTTTTTCAAATCCATCGTTTGTTGAAGCGGAGGCTGAAGAACTGATTATTGCATGTAGCCGCTTTTATGAAATTATTGTGTTTAGTGGGAAAGTGTGGACAGGTCCTTTTCACTCGAAAAGCATGCTTTTCAAATTTGTACTGTCCGCGTTTTATATGTTTGTCTGCTTATTAAATTTGAACCGATCGAATGAGTGAACATTAACCCTTAAAATTAGATTTTATTTACTGGTGAAACTGTGATAAAAAGATCGATGCTGAAACTCGGCGCGAAATGGTACTGTAGTTATTTTTGACGTAGTTTATATATTTAAAGAAAAATATAAATAGGTGGAAGTTATGGTATTAATGTTCATTAATTTATCTAAGAAACATATATGTTTGCTTATATTAATTTAAAATTTTTTCTAATATACATTTTTTAAACTTTTTACTATATTAATGTTATTTTCTTTTTTACTTTTTTTATTTAAATTTATATTGTTAATAGATATAATTATATTTCATTTAAATTTAATTTGGATGATGCTTTTGTTTTGAACTTTTATACATATTTTGGATTTTAAGAATTTAAGAATTTATAAAATATTGGTTTTTACTTTTTAAGTTAAAAAGCTATATTATATATTTTTAATATTCTTATAAATTATATTATTATTTTATTAATACTAATTTGATTATTGAGTTATTAAATTTTATTCTAATGTCTTTATAGGTACAAATAAAAAAAAAGCAGTAAAAGCATCAAACCCGTGATGATGCCACTGATATATGCAATCATTGAGGGGAAAAGTGCATGCCTCGATAATCGTAAGACATAAGAATCTCTATTGCAGGTGGCCGTTTCAAAAAAGTGAGTTGAATCGCTCGCAAGTTTTAGGTTGGTGAATTATAGAAAACATCATTCCTACAATTTCTGAAGTACCAATAAGATTCTTTTAGGCCAAAGATACATCTTTTGATTGGGATGTAAAATTGATAAGATGTTCTAGACTTTTAAAAAATTACCTTTTTACTCATTTATGAAAAAAAAAAAATAGTGTAGGTACGGCTGTGTATATTATAATTTCATACTTCCCTTAATAGAATGAACTTTTACCAGAAGTTGATTTTGTTGGCAACAATGTCTTATTGAAAATGATGTTTTACTTTGTTAGTTCATAACTTAAATACGAAAATAAAAAATAATTGAAGTAATAATAAGTAAATAAAGAAAATCTTCTCTGCCATGCATATTCTGTTTCCTGTTCCATCCTCCGCACAAACTAAGAACAATCATCTTACATAGTCTCGCTGTTACTTCACACCATCAACACCAAAAATTCATCACATAAAGCAGCAACAGCAGCACAGACCTGAGCGTGCATCCAAAATCATTTTTTCAAATTAAAGTGAAGGGTGTTTTGGTATTTTCCAATGCTGAACAGTTCAAATTTGATACTCAATTCGCATAATGTTTCATGGTTATCTCTCGCATACTGTCGTCCGAAAATCGTTTCAAAACCATTGATTCAAACATCTCAGTCACTCGTACATCTATCTTCATACACATGCGTGAACAGTGCGATCTAAGGTAACAAACACAGACTTTGTCCTATAAGAGAGATCTTACGTAATTATCTACGCATTTCATCTCTTGGTAATTATTTACAATTTTAATGTGTAAATAATTATTTACATGTGTAGATTGAAAGTGTGTATTCCACGTGTGAATGCATCATGTTATAGGCATATATGAATCGTCAAATTACTTAATTGATAATATCATTGCAAAATTATGATTTAGTAATATCATTGATTGATAGATTATATTTTATTTAGTTTATTTTTTATATATATGTATATCAATTGTCAAAATTAACGAAATTTATGACTTTCATCATAGTATTTATTATGATAACAATGTATGTACATATCGGAGGATATTAAGAGAATATTATATTTATTTAATATTATTCTCAAGCTCGAACAGAGGGAAAATATACTTTTGATTTTTTTATAATTAGGGGTCCATTATATTTCAAATTTGTAAAAAAGGGTTTCTCAATTTTTTTTTGCAAAACAGGTCAAGTCGTCTTGGAGGAGGACGACATTAAAGGTGAAGTCGTCCTTCCCCAATCCGGTTTCATTTTTTCTTTTTTTTTTGAAAAAGAAAGGAAGCAAGGTCATATAGTCCGAAGACTCCAAGGTTGAAGTGTTTTGTGACCTGTCGAAGGCCAAGTACGAGACCGGTCCCGAACCTGTTGAAGGGTTTTACGTGGCGATTTTGGTCGATGCAGAGATAGGGCTCGTTCTGGGAGAAGAAGATGTGGTGAAGAAGTTCAAAACGAGAACCCTTTTGGCCAAGGTTTCGCTTCTGTCACAGTGTGAACATTGCTCCGGCAACGCCGTTTACGCCACCAAGGCTCAGTTCTGTGACACTGAAACTTGGCACGACATTTTGATCCAGTGCAGTGGGGAGAATGAGGGGTTAAAAGGCTTTTTTGTATTTCTGAAAAGTGCTACGTGAAAAAAAAAAAAAACTAAAAGTGAAATCTGCCTCCATCTTGACGACTTCAATTGCAGAAATCGGCCTCCACCATAATGACTTCAATCTTATATGTGTAGAAACTGGTCTCCATCCTGACGACGTTGCTTTTTCAAAAAGTAAAAATGAAACCGGCTCGGGAGAGGATGACTTCACCTTTAATGTCATCCTCCCCCCATGACGACTTAACCCAATTTAAAAAATAAAAAATTCAACAGACCCTATTCTACAAATTAATGGTCAAAACTACCCAGAAATAAAAAAAACCTATATTTTCTTTTAGCTTTTGTTTGTTTTTAGGGATAAATTTGAGGAAGTGAAAAATGATGAATTTGAAGGAAAAAATATGAGAATGTTTTACATGAGAATGAGTGATTAGTTAAAATAGTAATTGAATAAGTGATCAATTAAAATAATAATTGAGTGATTGGTTTACAATGTTCACTATAAACCGGTGCACAACCAGCTTGCATGGGTGCCAAGGGTGCAATGTGTGGTGCATGTTAATATCCAATTGTTAGGGACAAGAATTTTGTCTTATATCGAAAGATCTAGTTCGAAGTTTACAATGTCTTGTATTCTCCTATTAGTCTTACTAGCCTTTGTTGTGTGATACACCGAAAATTCTTATCAACAGTATGCACTCAAACAGTGCCAAAATCAATGTTTAACAAAAGAGAATTGATTCTTGTGGCAAGCATAATCGATTCTCTACAATCTATAAGCTCTAGATTCAATTCTCAACGTACAAAATCAAGAGAAGCTAGGTTTTGACGGTTATATATTTGTAAAGAAGATAATGTGATACCTTTAAGGAATAAAGAATTTCATGCTCATATATAATCAAACTAATAGTTCGAAGGTCATATGATACTTGGCTACGATGATACCAAGAAATATGCATCTGGTTATGTTTTTATGCTACCATGTGAAGTTGTATCTCACATCAGTTGAAAACATACCTTGAGTGCTACTTTCATTATAGAGGTTGATCTTGTACATTGTTTTGAGGCTATGTCACACATTGTATGATTAAAGAATGTTATACTTGGACTCAGAGTTGTGGAAAAAAGTTGCTATTGAAGTTGCATTGTAATAATTTTGTTGCGATATTTATGACTACTATAACAAGTATAAAAGTCAAAATAAACACATAGATATTAAATATTTAGTCATAAATGAACATGTTAAGGAAAAGAAGGTGCATTAGCATTAAAGTGATAATTGTATCCTAAAGACATACCACCAAAGAATTTTAAAAATTATACAACAAGAATGAGACTTGGTTTCATGATGTCACAATAATTTTAATTACCTTTGTTTTCAAAACTCGTATTCAGATCAATGTTTTCTCATTTATTTATTTTGTTCACATATTTGTTTACTTTTGAAAAATTCATTAGATCCATTTAGAGCTGTCAAAATAGGACACCCGGTTTGGCTCAACCCAACCCACCATGGGTTGGCTCACTAGCCCAGTTAATTAAAATAAAATATAATTTTTTTTCTTAAGTCATAAATTATAATTCAGATTAAATTTAAAAAAATTTCAATACAATCTAAGTACAATCCAAAATGATGTTAAACTCTAATACAAACCAAAATTAAAAAAAAATTACTATCTAAGATCAAAGCATTTTTGTCACTTATCCAACTATAATATTAGAGTCTTGAATGGATAAATCCACAACATTTTCATCTCTTGAAGCATCTTCTTTTTCTCCATCTATTTGGAGTTGAAGCTAGGTTTTCATTTGCCAATCCATTAATGTATTTGGTTAAAAAAAATCATACACCAACCCGGCTCACCATGGGTGAGCTGGGTTCTTGATGGGTCAGGTCAAAAATTTGACCTGTAGATTTGTAAAAGAATTTTAACCCAACCCAACCCAAACCCGTGGTGAGCCGAGTTGACCTACGAATTCTGAGTCACTTTAACAACTCTAGATCCATTAAAGTTAAAGAGACCATTGTAATTCATGTGAGATAATACTTCTTATTAGAGGATCTATCAACGTTATTAATATAATTGGTTTTATTTTTATTAATAATTACATAAATGGATAAAGTAGGATAATCTTAGCACATCTTGTTGAATTAAAATATTTATTTTATTTTTGGCAATGTGTGCTAAAGGTTATATACATTTCAAAAAAATTCTTGGCATGATTGTGATGACTGTGGCCATTTTTTAATATTGATTAAATCCATTATCAAATATTATAAAATGTAAGTCTAAAACATGAGAAGATAACTATAACAATGAAATAAAAAGAAAACAAAATTGTAAAAAAATTTAAAGAAAAAATATAAAATATGGCAAAAAAAAAATGACTTCTAGATTTCATACTAAAATGCTCTCGAAAAAGAGAACATGATTTTGTTTTTCCTCAAATAGAAATTGTGGATCTTGGGAATGCTTTTTGCAAGTTACTAAGCAATGAAGATCTCTAAGAATTAAGGAAAATAACATAAACCAAACGGGAGCATTTCATGAAAAAAGTTCATTTTATGAGAGAATAAAGAAACAAATAAAATTAGAATTATGTTTTTATCTTATTTACAGTGTAATGAGAACATCATCCTGATTAAGCATTATTACAAGTTTCAACGCACATTTCCAGAGATAAGTGAACCACCAATGAGAGAATGAACATATGTCGCATTTATGTGATGGGCAATTGGTTTGCAAAAGACAACATCATACACACAAAACCCCATTATTCAAAACTTAAACATGGTTTCATGGATTTTCCACTTCAAATGTTGATTAGTGGAACTGTTTTTATCACCAAATATATTGTGCTTGGACAAACGAAACACATGGGTTAAGGTAAGGAGAATGCATTTTAACAAGTTAGGTGAGAAACGACATGCATACACACACACATGCTAGGAGACAAAAACAAAAGTTAAGACATTGTGGTTGGCTCCGAAATAGGTCATATGTCACATTCTACGACCATGAAATGTAAGTGGTGTGATTACAAAGTGGAATAAACGTACAACTATTATTTTTTTCGTTGTTGTTTCCATAAAATAAAGCCACATGCCCCGTGCCTTGTACAGAAATGCATAGGAACAACATTAAAATTTACAACATTCTTATGTAAGTGGTCATCACGATCGAATTAGGCTTTGTCTCAATTCGGTTGACCAATCCAAGCCAGGGTGATGAGAAGTGATGACAACCACTACTACAACTATAAGCCAAATACAATCAACAAACAAAATACGAGCTTTCCACGACTCAAACCAACTCAACCTTTATAAATTTAAATTCTTTTATTGGATTTTTCAGTGTTATACCTTTAAAATATACTGATGAACGCTGATTTTAATGTTTTAAAATATATTAAAAAGATTGTAACGTACCAACATAAATGCATTTTCAACGTTTAGTGGAGGATTGCACCAAAGAATTAAGAATGTGGACTCAACCTTAACCTATGACATTTTTCAAGCTTCACATGTATGTACCTATATATATATATATACTTGTTTATGTTATGTCTAACATGATTGCACTTGCATTGATGGTATGGAAGATCAAAAGCAAAGGGTGAAGGAAGAGAGGTTGTGTGATAAAGTGAAGATGAAGAACAAGAGGAAGTTTGTTGGAGTGAGACAAAGAGCTTCAGGGAAATGGGCTGCAGAGATCAAAGACACGTCAAAGAAGATTAGGATGTGGCTCGGTACTTATCAAACTGCTGAGGAAGCTGCTCGAGCTTATGATGAAGCTGCATGTCTCCTTAGAGGTTCAAACACTCGCACAAATTTCTTTGCTCAACCCTCTACCACCATTGCTGCAAATTCTCCTATTTCCTTAAAACTCAGAAATCTCCTTCATCGGAACGCCATGTCAAATCAAAGTCAAGTTCAAAACCAGCCATCTAGTGTAACTCCAACAACTCCAAATATCAATAACATCATGGTCATGGAAGAAACCTCTGGTTTTAGTGGTGAAGGTAACAACAATAAGTCTTTGTTTGTGATTCAGAATCAGGTCTCAAATAACACGTATGGAATAGATATGAATATGATCAATTGTGTGATGGGTATCACACCAGATGCATCTCAACTTGATTTCTCTTGGCCTTTTCCCCATCAAATAATTAACGAATTACCAAAAGATGGTTTCAGTGTAGAAAGGCAATTATCAGACTCGGTATATGCAACTAATGAGTGCCACCATTTGGAGGATACATATGAATATGATGTCAATTATCCTCTCTCTCACTTTTTTTGCTTCACTTGATATCTATCTTTCAATATCTTCTCAGCACATTTGATGAGGAAGAGAGTTCTGAAATGGCATGCTTTGTAGTTGCATATAATACTTAGTTTGTGTAATGTTACCTTGTATTTATATAATTTTCTCTGGAGGATGAATCAAGAACACAGAATTTTCAAGTTTCATCTCTGCTTCACCAAGCAGGTTTTACTCTGCTAAGAATGTAACAGTTCTTTTCAGCTACTCAAAATTGTTGACATCCACACAATCCATCTTAGATTCTTTAAGCCTTGTGAATTGGTTAAGATAAGCATGAACTTGCTAACGATCGAAGCCACATATTTTACATCTTTGAACTTGTATTGATAACAAACGATATTGAAGTTTTATAAATAAGTAAGGTTGGACATCAATTTGCATCGAATAGATAATTGTATCTTTTAGACCTTTTATCGAACAGAAGGAACTTGAGTTTCATAGCTATTAAAATCATGCCACTTACACCTTTGGACACGAAGTTGATAAAAACTAAATGAAAGCCTCTTAAATCAATAAGGTTGGACTCTGGTTTGATGATGAACAAATAAAAAATGAAACTTGATCCTCATAAACTACTAAGTTTGGACATCCACAAGCATGAACTTAGAAAGAGAACTTTATAGTTTCTTGAGACAATTATGATAAACACAATCATGCTTAAATGGATCGTACGTTAGTTATTACTTCATTGCTTAATAATGGTAAGAATTTGAAAGATTTTTCATATATGTTTGAAGAAAATTAAAACAGATTTCAAATTCAACAGTAATACTTCGTGTGGAACAAGATTGAGAAATAAGATGATAATAGAAAATAGAGAATTATCAATATATAAGAAAAAATAGAATAGATTATAGCTGTATTTTATTTAAAAGAATTACGAAAAAGGAAATAGAATCTTTTTTTTTACTCGAGAATCTAATTGTTTTAAAAATAAATAAAATAAATATTTTTTAATGAAAATTGTTACCTAGAAATAGGTAAAAATAAGAGTGACAAAATTATGAAGTGTGTGATTTCTTTCTCAATTTCCCTTCCCTTCCTCTTTTTTTTTTTTCTTGAGTCCTTCCTTTATAAATTAAACGCTTCGTAATTGATAAATTGAAATGCAATTCAAACTTCTTCTTTTTATCGCCAATTCAAATTCATTTTTTATACTTAATTTAATACATTTGTAATGATTTAGTCGGACGTAATTAATATAATTTCCTCCTATTGAATTAGAACTTTTTATTTTCTTAAATAATAGTATATATAGATATCTGAACTAGGTAGGGTATATGTATGTGAAAAATATATTATAAATATGAAATTTTTATATTATTTGTTATTTGTGTTAGTATAACTTTTAAAAATACTTTTTAAAAAAAAAAATTAAGAATCACATCACAGTAAATATAATATGATATACAAAACTCAATGTAGAAAAAACATATTTTTTTCTTGTCGGAGATGAATTTAGAGAATAATCATAAATACAAATAAGCTCACTCCAAACTGAAGAGTTGATAACATCTTAATTCCTAAAATCCTCGTAGCCGATTTCTTTTCTTTTTGTTTTACAAACATATAAAGAAAATCCAAATTAGACTCAACTTTAAGGCGCAACGTCCACAACCTTTACTAATGTGTTGATATGTTAACACTTTTATAAAAAAGATTTTTACCAATTTCTTACAAAAATTATTAAAATAGACAAAGTCAAAAAATAATGAAAAAGGATTAATGAAAGTAGTTTTCACAAAACATAATTTTAATTTTAACTTAAATATAACAAAGAAATTGTATAAGTAAAACACAAATTTCCCTACAAAAATGTGAGGAAAATAAATTGCGACAACTTTGATTTGTTAGTTTAACAAATGAAGTAGTGAGAGAAGAAGAAGACTACTTATAATTTTCTTTTTTAGTTTAGGTTTAATAATCCTTTTGGTCGTACTATTTATTAAAATTATTGAATATGATTTGTTTACCCTTTTTATTGCATTTAGACACTAGTAATGTTGGAGAATTTTTCGCAACGAACTAAACAATTTTGACTTTATTGTTTTTTAAAAGAAATTGAAACTTATTTTCTCTCCCCATTCCTTCATTTGTTTAACAATTAAAGTCACACCAGGTGAACACAACTTCTTTAATTCATATTTATAAACATGACTTTCATTGTATGGATTCATTATTCATAAATACATCAATCTATAACATATAATTTTTTTTCAAATCTATTCATTATATTCATTTCTTTAAAAAAAATTACATCTAAATAATAAATACCCCTTCAAAAAAGTACATTGTGTTCCGAAAAAAAAAACTGAATATCTTTTATGGAAGACGAAAATCTAAAAAGCTTTTCTGATCTATTTTGAAATAAAAAGTACTGATCCCAGAAAAGATAGTCCCCTTATAAGATAATTAATTTAATTTATAGATAAAGTAATTAAAATAATAATAATCAACTGACAAAATATCTTCTCTATTCTCTATAATAATATTTTCTAATAAAATATCAGTAAAAAGATTAACTCAGACCTAATTCCTAAATCAGATCGAAATGTTTTATCCAATTTTAAGAAAAATAGGTTCCAGACAATGAAGACCATACACTATGCAATGAGATATTTTTTAGGGTTTTGAAATACTTAAAAGTCCAATATGGCCCATCTATAAATCATTGACAAGTGACCTTTGACATATGCAGATGAGTGATTCTTACAAGGTTACACATCTCACCTTTCAAAACATTTTCTCTATAGTCATCCATGATGCATAAAGCAAGATCCTTTTTATACAATTTTAATTTAAGATTTACTGTTAATATTATATGCATAATATTAAAAATGGTAGAAAAAACAAATTATAAAATAAATAAATAAATGGTTTGTTGAGAAGTTAAACTCCCTATCTCTGATAAATGAAATCCAACCACTGATGTTAACAGTGAGTGAGAGAATAACAATTTTGAAATTGAGGGTTGGGTGGGACCCACTCACCACCATGAAATAATCATGTTCATTCACATTATTTTCGAACCCATTTATTTTTCTTTCTTTTTCTACAACTTCTTTGCTTCAAATTTGAATTTTAAAAATCATTCATTTCCGCCGTTTAATTTTCATCTTCATAAAGTTATTTACTTTCATTTCTCCAAAGTTTATAACTGCTGTTTTTTTATTAAATAAATAAAACTTCATTCTCATCATTAAAAAATGTCTGTATTTGACCTTCATTCTCCAAAATTTAAAATAACTACTTTCTATGTTTAACCTTCGGTTTATAAAAGTAGTATAAGAATTGAAAATAAATAAGAGTAGCATGTCTGAATATAATACTATACACATTAGACAAACTAAGTTACTAACTAAAAAGGTAAAACTCAATTATTTTACAGAAATTAAAAAGCACAGTTAAACTTAAAAATATTTAAATAAAAAAAAATAAAGTACAAATAATGGAAAGAAGGATCCAAATCTGATTTATTTAATATAAATCTCTAAATCTGTTCATAACATTGTATAGTCATATATCTTTTAAGAAAATTCAATAACTTAAAAACCCAATAACTTAATGTAATTCCTCGTATTAGATGAGTGTAAATGCCATTTCCTTGTATCTTACTTTTAACATAGGACAGTAAACATAAAAAATTGATTATATTATCATATACTAGGTCATCATTTCCTAATCGATAAAAAAGACTTTATATATATATATATATATATATATATATATATATATATATTTTTCACCAAATTTACCATCCCCGGATAGAGTATTATCAATTCTAAACTCAGTTTCATTTTTCAAAGCGTTGTTCCGTATTAGATCAAACCAACCACAACTTCGTACATCCCAATTCTGGCGTTTCAAGTTTGTTCGGAACACCCTAGTTCCCAAAATACCACAATCAGAACTCGTGATCTGAAATATCCGAATTCATACTTCCTAGATTTTGGAAATGTCCTTTTTCCATATGCCATGGTCTCAGTAGTTTTATTATTTTATTCACAATTCTCGAGAAGTTTTGGCACTCGCACCAAACTTAACCCAACCAGACTCTGACTATTAAAACTTTCGAACAACCGCGCAGGAACCTGCAATTTAGTCACATGATTTCCAGAAGGAAGCCGGTTGCGAAACATATTTGACGGATATGTTCAGCCTGGTTTAGATTATGTTACCAATACTGAAATCAGATAAAAATAGCGAGCAAAAGCAAAGAAATCAAATTTTGACATGGCAGATCTGAATACATGAGTGATGTCTCAAACAACAGAATCCTAAATCACCAAATAGAAGCGCAATGACGATCGACCACTTCACAGTTTGAATGAACTATATCACACAGGAATAAAAACAAAAAAGAACGAACAGTACGGGTGCAGGGCAATGTAACGAAGCATATACCCTTTTACTCGAAACAATTACAGTCGTAACACCTTAAATTATCAATAATCCTCCGGTTCCTCGTCATCATCCGCTCCTTCAGCCCCAACCTCTTCATAGTCCTTCTCAAGAGCAGCCAGATCCTCACGAGCCTCAGAGAACTCACCTTCCTCCATACCCTCACCAACATACCAGTGCACAAAGGCCCTCTTCGCGTACATCAGATCAAACTTGTGATCAATGCGAGAGAACACCTCAGCAACCGCAGTGTTGTTGCTGATCATGCATACAGCGCGCTGCACCTTAGCAAGGTCACCACCAGGAACAACAGAAGGAGGTTGGTAGTTGATACCACACTTGAATCCAGTAGGACACCTATCATAACAACAACAGCAAACATCAATTTCATATACCAACTTACTGTGTATTTAGATGGACATGATTGTGAAGTAAAATGATACATGTTTCAGTACTTTAATTCTAAATGCAAGTAACTGATTAAAAAACAACCAAATCCCGTGTCATAAAACTACTGATCCAAAGTAAAAACCCATAAAAAGTTGCTTCAATTTATATTCAATTTTGCATCCAGAATCACTACAAAACTGTAAAACAAAATCAAATAAAACATGGGAACATTTATCCACAATTATGCTAACAAATATCTTAACATGATTTCAGATCACTCAATGCGAAAGCAGACATAAACTTACGGTGTCTGGTTTCACACCAAAATGCGGTTTTTCTCAGATCAAGAACAAAAACTTGATTTACAAAATCTCACAGTTTTTCAAAAACGCATCCAGTGAACATTGGTGTATAAATAAATATAACCAGATTGAAAGAAATTATACCAATCGACAAACTGCACAGTCCTCTTAGTCTTGATGGTGGCAACAGCAGCGTTGACATCCTTGGGAACAACATCACCACGGTACATCAAGCAGCAAGCCATGTACTTCCCGTGTCTGGGATCACACTTGGCCATCATGCTGGCAGGCTCAAACACGGCATTGGTGATCTCGGGCACAGACAATTGCTCATGGTAGGCCTTGGCAGCAGAGATAACCGGGGCATAGGACGAGAGCATGAAATGGATGCGAGGGTAAGGCACAAGGTTGGTCTGGAACTCAGTGATGTCGACGTTGATGGCGCCATCGAACCTGAGGGAGGTGGTCAAGGAAGAAATGATCTGAGAGATGAGACGGTTCAAGTTGGTGTAGGTAGGTCTCTCGATGTCGAGGGATCTCCTGCAGATGTCATAGATGGCTTCATTGTCCAACAGGACAGCAACGTCGGTGTGCTCCAGGAGAGAGTGGGTGGAGAGGACGCTGTTGTAGGGTTCAACAACGGCGGTTGAAACCTGAGGGGAAGGGTAAATGGTGAACCCTAGTTTAGACTTTTTGCCGTAATCCACGGAGAGACGCTCCAACAGGAGGGATCCAAGACCGGAACCGGTTCCTCCGCCGACGGCATTGAAGACGAGGAATCCCTGGAGACCGGTACAGTTGTCGGCGAGCTTGCGGACACGGTCGAGGCACAGATCTACGATCTCTTTGCCAACTGGAAGGGGGGAAATCGAAAATTAGGTTGGATTAAGTGAGTGAGAGTGTGAGAGAGAGTGAGAGATGGATACCGGTGTAGTGGCCTCTGGCGAAGTTGTTGGCGGCGTCTTCCTTGCCGGAGATGAGTTGTTCAGGGTGGAAGAGTTGGCGGTATGGGCCGCATCGGACTTCGTCGATGACAGTGGGTTCAAGATCGACAAAGACAGCGCGCGGGACATGCTTGCCGGATCCGGTTTCGCTGAAGAAGGTGTTGAAGGCGTCGTGTGCGACTCCGAAGGAGGAGTCACTGCGATGGCATAAACCGAAAAATTGTTAGAATGCGCGAAATGAAGAGAAGAAGAGAGAGAGAGAGAGAGAGAAGAGAAAAACCTTGGCATCATGCCATCGGGCTGAATGCCATGTTCGAGACAGTAGAGTTCCCAGCAGGAGTTTCCGACCTGGATCCCGGCCTGACCGATGTGAATGCTGATGATTTCTCTCATTTTGAGATTCGGAGCGGAAGAAAGGGGAGAAAGAAGAAAACGAGGGTTAGGGATTTGAGATTTGAGGAAAGCTTGTGTGTGTCTGTGTTTACAAATATGACCCTTAAAAATGGGATTTGATAAACGTTTAGAATCCGGGCCTCTTCACACTCCGTTTGGCGCCAGCCTATCCGACCCCACTAACCTCGCATCCCATCCTTTCCGCATCTCATACATCACTGTACATGCTCTGTCCCAACAAAAATTTTTCCCTCTTTTTTTCTAAATTTCACTTTTGCTATTAAATTTTAATTTTGCCTAATTATTAAACTATTTTCGTTTCAATTTACCCTTTTTACTACACACTAAGTTGACTCCACTAAACCCTAAACATTTCATCAAAATTTGTATAAATCCCGGTCCAATCTAACTCGATTCATTATCGATTTGATTATTTAGTGAATTAATTTAATCTGACTCACTTATTAGTAAGCTAAAAAAATTTTAATCTGACCCGACCTACTATGGGTGATAGGTTAAACGGATTGGCTCACGAATTCATGTTACTAAAAAGAATACAATTTTTTTATTTTTTTAGTCAAAACTATATTATAATTTTAATTAAAATCTAAATAAACTTTAATATAATCCACATACAAATCAAAAATCACAAAAATACAAATTATCTATGTGTTGATTAAAAAAAAAACCTAACATGACTCAAATACAAAGTCCAATTTAACAAAAAATACTTGTGTGACAATTTATTTACGGGTTGGTGAGCCGGATTGGCTCACCACGGGTTCAACCCGGGTGAGTCGGGTCAAAAATCAACCCATATTGAAATTTGTAAGAAAATTTCAACCCAACCCGGCCCGAACCGTGGTGAGTCGGGTTGACTCGCGAGTTCCAATCCATTTTGACAACTCTAAAAAAGAAGATGATTTATTTTATTTATAGAATAATATTAATTATTTTTCTTTATTTTGAATTGTAGATACGTAATTGCATAAGTACAATGTCGGAATGACAAACAATTCGAAATTAAATTGTCATTTTTTAAAGTTTCAAGTAAAATATGTATGATTAATTTACTTAATCGAAAATAATAGTGTATAAATCTAATAATGTGAGTAAAGAAAAGGAGAAGAGGAGGAACCAAATAGGTTGAACGAGGGATAAGGTTGGACAGAATATCTTAACTTCAGTTTATTGTGATCAGTGAGGGAAAAGAGTGTGAATAACCGATATATTTTTTTTTTTATATAGTTAACCAGTGAAGTAATTTTAAAATGACGAATTGTAAAATTTATAATAATGTCTGATAATGAATTTATTTACAAATAATTTTAAAGTATTATATACGTATATTGTGATTTGAATTTATATTAAATAATTGATAGGTCATGTAAGGTCGTTTTATGTAGTGGTTAAAAGTAGGGATCACGTCAAAAATAGGCGTGCTAATTTGGTTATATATGTATTTGTTTCTAAAAGTAAATTTATGTCGATATTTGATAGGTAATAAAATTTGATATCAAACATTAATGAATAATTTTTAAAAAAGTAAAAAAAAAATATTATTATAAAATCAATATTAAAATAGTACCCATTTTGTCAGTATTAATTCACAACCAAAATGTATAATAGCTAAAATTTCAAAATAAAATATTAAATACTACTTATTTAGAACAAATAAATATCACTCATTTTAATACTTATATTCTAAACATACATTTATTTATTATGATATACTTATTTAAGCATGGATTATTATTATTAGGAGTGTTTAAAAATTATTTTAATGGTAAAAACAATTGTTGTGTGCAACTTAAAGTATTCAAAAGCAAACAAATCAATACAATACAAAGAAAGTTGTTCTGATGGTGAAAAATTTTACACCAGATAGAGATAAAATATTTTATAGGATATAAGTATAGTAAAAATTTCACTTTATAAGTTAATTTGGTAAGATTGAATTAGAGTTAAAGTCCAATACGAAAATCATCCAAAGTTTATTCTAACAATATCTATCGTTTGTTAGGCCTAGTATGTTATTGTCTATCAGATCACTATCGAACTACAATTAATGTTGAGTCTTATTCACAACATGTGTATTCCTCAAACATGTTTATCTTAGTAAGATTTCTTATTTGTTGGGTCTATTATTAGTGATGATCTAACACTCAAAATGTCTATATATCAATATGATATTGGGTGTTGAAAATCTCAAATTAACTACAAATAAGATGATTTCACATTGGTGTAAATCTTACTTTACAATCAATTTTTTATAATAGAATTAGCTTCAAAGTCAATTACAATTGATCAATGTTTTCAATATACTTTGTTTGCTTACATTTTCTAAAATATTTAACTAGTTCTTAATTGTCTTTTTTTTTTCAAGATAATTTAATGCAACTTTTTCCTTAGTTGTCTAATTCCAAAAGTTTAATATATTTTGAATCTTCAAACTTTAAAAATGATTGGATATCATGCTTTTAAGCTAATTATCTTAAATTTTGTTAGTTGTGTCAAATACGTTTCATGTTAGCATTTGAGTTGTTTACACTATGTGACATGTTACAATTTTAATATTAGCTAAAATATGTGTTGACACATAAAAATAATAATTTAGTTAAAATGACTATATATGTTTCTTTTGGAGTTTGTGGATAAAAATATATTAAAATTTTAAACAAAAACAAATTAAATTTCACGTCAAAGTTCATATATACACACTATATTTAATCTTTTTAGTTTTATGCAATTTTTGTTTACTTTAAGTTATTCTAAATGTTCGAACATTCCAATGTTATCAAAGTTCCATAATAACATAAATTAAAATTGTTTTCATATGCATCATTTCGTGTTAACTTTTCATGTTTTAATCAACACGGACTAAACCTACCATGGATCACAAAACATTAGTGGATACTGATGATGAGTATTAAAGTGATAGAAAAAGAGAGAGCATGAAATGGCAATATATTTTGTATGCCATGTCATTGCTAAATAGTATCAACAAAGGCTTTGTTTATGGATATTTTCATAAAAGAATTACCACACTATTAATAACTCTTAATAAAAAGTTGTAGGACAAACTAAAAAGGAATATAAAGTGTTACTAAGGAGTTAAGAAAGTCACAACGAGTATCATGATATTTTTTAAATATGATGTTATTGATAACAACAACACCAAAAATGATATTATAAGACACTCGTATAAGATATTTAAAAAAAATAATTAAATTATTTAAGTTAAACTATACATAAAAATGGTTGAAATAAAATCCAAAATAATAAAATTTTTCGCTTAAAAAAGGGCTAGTAAAATAACCAAAATGTCTAAACAAATTTCTTAAAGAAACACCTGCACTCTTCTAATCTTTGACATCCCAATAGGTTATAATTTCAACGAGGTTTACTTACTACGAATTGAAAGAAAAAAAAAAGGTACAAAAGAAAAAGGGAAATGCAACATGATTTTCTGTTAATGTTGATTGACTATAATGCAAAATGCACAAAAGTCAAAAATTGTTGTTATAGCAAATTTGAAATGCGTCAAAGACGAATTGAACAGAAGTTTGAATTGAAAATCATCTTATATATTTTGAAAAGAGAGAAAATAATTGTCAGATAATGTAAGACGTAGTATAAGTTAATTAGACAAAGGTACACGAAACTATGTAACGAAATAGTTATACTTAAATTGATTATTACTCAAATTGGTAATTAATAAGCTATTTATTATTTAAATATGAGTTAAATTAATATGAATTTTGAAATTAGTCATTCTCAAAACTTTAGACCAATTTAGTTCTTCATTTATCAAAATACCTGAATTTAGTCATTTAATTAAATTTTGTTAAATTTATTTAACATTTCAAACGTATTTCATAATAGTATTTCATAATAGTATTTGACTTAACATTAAAGTAAAAATATGTCAAACAGTATAAATAACTCAAATACAATCCTAAAATGCGTACGAAATATCAAAATCTAACAAAATTTGATTAAAAAAACTAAATTTACGTATTTCAAAAATAAAAAACTAAATTGATCTAAAATATTAAAATAAATTAATTCTAAAATTTACTAAAAATTAAGAAGAAAAAACATATTTAATCTTAAATATATTTAATCTTAAATACATTGTTAGTCACAGTAGTCATTCAAATTAGTCGTTATAAATGTAGAGTAACTTGTTGGACTCCTTTATTATTTTATTTAAATAACATACTTACACAATTTGTTTTTAGTTTTAGATATATTACCAATAGCGGTTATTATTTTTTATATGAATATTCTTACATTTTAAAGTTAACAGTATGCTTTTAAACATTATATTTAAAATAGTATTTTGATCTACAATTACAAGTTAGACCGATTGGAATATAACTGTTTATTATATAACAAAGAATAGTTTTTTTTTTTAAGACAAAAATAACAAAATCGTTAATGTGTTTTTCATTTTTTAAAATTAATATTATAATATTTAATTAATTCAAAAATATAAATATATTAAATATAATTCATGACTAAGTATTTTTTTTATGTACAAAACAATAAATACATATAATTCTTTAAATATCAATTTACAAACAAAAAATTATTGTCCTTTTTAAAATGTACTAAAAGACTAACTGTTTATAACTATGGAAACTGCAAACAAAGATAAGAATAAATTATATGTAAATATTCAGTCTTAGAAATTAATAGACACATTACTTAATTAATTAAGTCATGCACGTGTCAATAAAATTAAATATATTTTTAGTTTCAAATTTTAATTTTAAAGTTAAAATTAATCTATTATTTAAATTTTGATATATTTTATTCTAAATTTTAAAAATGAATTACAAAGAAATTAATTATTTCCATTATTTGTTAAATGTGGAAACCAAAATATATCTAAGGTTCATAAAAAATTAAAACCATATTTATTCCTGTAAAATACTTTGCATTTTCCTTATTATTTTATTATACTTTTTTTTTATTTTTAGTTTATTAACTACTTATGTCTAAAGGATTAAAAAATAATTAAAAAATATTATATATCAAATTGAAAAAGAGAGAGAGGGAGAGAGAGTAAGTGAGAGAGATAGAGATTTAACTGATTTTTTATTTTTTATATTTGAAGATAAGATTATTCTTTGATATGCGTTTAAAAATAAATGATAACCGCATAAGTAATTATTTTTATAAAAACATAGTTAATCATTAAAAATAAAAATGTTAAAAATCATAGAAATTACTAATAATAATAATAATATATTAGAAATCATAAATAAATGATTTTACCATCTTAATTTTTGTTAGAGTTAAGGTAATTATAATTAATGTTAAGAATAAAAAAAACAATAATAAAATATCAACAATGTATTGTGCGTTTATTTCGGTGATGGAAACTTTACAAGCGCATAAATAAAAAGAAAATTAGAAAATTGAGACAAAAAAAAATTACGAAAAGCAAGACAAAATTCTTTGTTTAATTTTATTCTCTCATATACGAAAATTGAGAGGAAAGTGTGTTTTTTTTAAACTTTTATAATAATTTATATTAAAAATCAATTTCATAATTATTAAATTAATAAGTTTAACCGATTAAAACCAAGTAAACTATAGTAAATCAAATAACAATAATGAAATAAATCAATAATAATAAATATTAATGAAATATATAATAATAAAAAAATAATAAAAATTGTAAACAACAATAATAATAATAAAATAAATATAATAATATTTAAATTTATGAACTGAAACATTAGGAAGAAATAATGTGGTAATTAAGTTTATTGATAAAAAGAAAGAAGAAATAAAATATCAGGAATTTGTCTGTATATTATATGGATGAATGAATTGGTGGAGCAGAGGGCCATGTGCTGCCACCCACTTCCCACAATTATTAGCAGACAACCAAACAAAATAACAACACACCACACTCTTCACTTCTCTTCTCTTCTCCTAATATTTTTTCATATTATCAATACATTATTTAACTAATTCAAAAACTAAACCAATCAAAATATTCCAAAATTTAATCAAGTGCATAATTATAAAATTCAAAAAATTAAATTGCATCTTCTTTTTCCAAAAGACATCAAAGTTACAAATTACACTAACAAAAGAGTGTTTTGTATGATTTTATATATATAATTTTGAAGCCTAAATATTTTTGTCAAAATCACTTAAATGTGTAACCCATAACAACAAACGGCCCGTTAATTAATGTTGGGTTTGTAACCCCTGCATACATACCAAAAAAAAGTTCTCATGCTTTCTCTCTCACTAGAAAAACAAACTTTTTCTTTTCTTCTTTTTCTCTAACATTTCATCTCTAATTTTCATCTCTTTTATAATTTAATCGCATATTCACATTAAGTGAGGAGTTAAAGAGCAATTATGTTTAATCAAAATTTCAAATAGAGTATATTTCTATTTATTTTATAAAGATTCATTCTTTCCTTATTTATAGTATGATTTTATCATCGATTTCAATGAATCAGTTGAGATAATTGTATTTCTCGACTAGTTTGACTATATATTACAATTTTCTTATATTTGGATACATTGTTTTAAATTCTTATATTGTGAGTAGTTTTATACTTGTATTTTTGAAACCTGCTTATAGGATAAACATTGCATGTAAGAAAGTTATTTATGTTTTGATAGAACCTTAAAGAGTGATGTAGTTATCTAACATGATAACAATTAAAAATATCGTTGTATATATAATTGAATTCGATGATTGATGGATGAGATCAATGGTTTGTTTGTTTTGTACATGGTATAAATAACGAAAGGATATGTATTGTGGTGATGAGGTGACCACTTTCTTTGATTTGAGAAATGTAGTATGTGTTGATGAAATTTGGATAGTTAATTTTCAATGAATTTTAAGTGTAGAGACTAATTGGATGTATGTTAAGTTCTACTCATCATGTGTTGTTTGGACTTGTTTTTGGATGTTTATGTTGATATTGCATAGTTGAATGAATGGTGTTTATGTGACGATAAAAAAAATTATTCTATTTATTTATTTATTTCAGTATACTTATAAGAATTTAGAGGCAATAATTTATACACTAATATATCATTATATTTAAAATATTCACATTTATATATATATATATATATATATATATATATATATATATATATATATATATATATATATATTTACAATACTATATACTTCCTATATCCACATCGTTTAGTACATTTTATATTTCCTATACTGGAAGAGGAAGAAGGGTTATTTATTTACAGTTTTCCCCTCATATGCGGTTTATCAAACAGGTGGAGGGAAAATGTTATGGATAGGATTCACTTGGACTGTTGGGGGTAAATAAAAGGTAACTCCGATTTGTCCTTCGATGACAATCGGTGCATTCGGAGCAGAGAGAAAAGTAATGGTAGAGTTTCCCGTTCCCTGAAATGTTACAGAATTATTCACTACATTGGTTTGCCATGCATTTCCCGGAAAAACAGCTACAATGTCGGCGAAGAAGGGATCAGGCGTGTTCGGAGCAGCCATCTATGATAATGTTATAAAATTTTGTTTTTCGCACACAATCAAAAGAAATAGGGTGTTGGGAATAGTCCAAGTGTGAGTCAAAAAGTCCCACATTGGATAGAAAAGACAAAGTTAAACACCATATAAGAATAAAGACCCATAACAACATTGCCTTAAGGTTTTGGTGTAAAAGTGGTGTCTAAGGTCTTATATGTGTAAGACTAATGTCATATAACCATATGGAATCACAATCTCTCAATGACCATAACTAACCATATGCCATAACCATGCCCATAACCGTATATGAAAAATATATATAACCTATCAGTGGTATCAGAGCCGATGGTTCGGAGTGACTGACCGCATAACCACCACCATAAACAAAAAGGGGTCACCGAAGTGACTGACCACATAACCATAACCAAAGGGGTCACTCATACACACCTGAAGGGAAATATACCATATGAAAAAAAAGAAATAAAACAAGGGACTCACCCTTGAGGGGAGATGTTGGGAATAGTCCAAGTGTGAGTCAAAAAGTCCCACATTGGATAGAAAAGACAAAGTTAAACACCATATAAGAATAAAGACCCATAACAACATTGCCTTAAGGTTTTGGTGTAAAAGTGGTGTCTAAGGTCTTATATGTGTAAGACTAATGTCATATAACCATATAGAACCATAATCTCCCAATAACCATATGTCAATAACCATGACTATAACTCATATATGAAAAAATATAACCTATCATAGGGAAGTGAGACAAATATCCAAAAAAAAAATGACGTATAAAATAAAATGAAATAAAAATTCTCCCAAATCCATGAAACTGAATTTTTATTATACTTTTATAAAGATATTGATTACTTTTGTAGTGACTAGTCAGGATAAATGAGCTCA
>Ga0214543_1000842_pt1 | contig 56045 bp, 37 predicted proteins | sample CNSS2metaG_FD_160094 | JGI IMG/M metagenome (GOLD analysis project Ga0214543, IMG submission 160094) | Root nodule microbial communities from cowpea collected in UCLA plant growth center, Los Angeles, California, USA - CNSS2 | ecosystem: Host-associated > Plants > Roots > Nodule | place: USA... | reverse complement strand
ATAATTAATAATTATTATTAATAATCATTTATAATTAAAATATTATTAAAAATATAATAATTAATATATAAAAATTTAGTAATTAATAATATTTAATATATATAAAATGAGTATAATTATTAATTAATAAAAGTATATAGTAATTAATAATAATTATAATATTGTTAAAAACTAATAATATATGTAATTATTATTATTAATTTATATATATATATATATATAATAATTAATATATAAAAATATAATTAAAATATTCTTAAATTTTTACATTTTGATTTATTCGGTTACAATTTTATTAAATTTTTATTATGAAGAATATTTTGATATATTTAAAATTTTATCTATTATAATTTGTTTTTAATCTATCATATCAATCAAATTATTCACTAACTTTTATAAAATATCTTCAAATTTTCTCACTTTATTTTTAAATTTACTAAAAAAACATACATATTTATGTTCTTAAATGTACACAAATTCATCTTCACGTACTCTCAAAAATCTATCTCTCCAACCGAACACAGCCTTGATCAAAGAATTCTGATAATGAAAGAAATTGTGAGGGTAATCTAAAACAGCGAAAAATATAAGATCATAAAACTATAGGGGAATCAAGTGGGAGAAATGGCAAGCATGGTGTCTTAATAAGATAGATTTGTGGCCCTTTTGAAGACCCATAATATGTGGTCATCATAAACTCCAATCTTGAAATGGATGGACTAAAACAAAATCCCAAACAGTGTAGGGGACACTTAGGTTCTCTGGCCAGAGCAGAATTTGCCACCTTTGATGGTCCACATGCCTGAAAAAAATTCCTCTCTTTTCAGCCCACCTTTCATCTCACTTCTCAAACACACTCAATTTTCCTTTTCACTGCTCTTCACTCCAACTTTTCCTTTCCATAAAGTTACTCACTTTTTCATCAGTAAATGAAATTCTCAGCCATCTTTGAAATTACATGTGCCACAAAACTACAAAACCCTTCACTTCTCTCCTACTCCTCCCTTCTATTTAATCCACTCTCATCTTTCATTAGCCACAGTGCCCTTTCTCCAATTCAGTTATCTCTGCTCCTTTCAGCCTCTCACCACAAACTTCTATATTCTACCCAAAAGCAAACACCAACTACAGGCCAATCAACAATAAAAACACGCTCTTTTTTGGCCTTCTCTTTTCCTTTCTTTTGGGGTGTTGGCCACCCACCCACTCAACACAAATTTGCACTCACAACTAGAAACGCAGGCCATTGGTCGGTTTCAGAGATGAGCAGCATGCACATAGAAAACCCAGAAACTCTGGCTGATGGCAGCAAGAACTTCGATGAAGATGGACGAGCCAAAAGAACAGGTTTATAAATATTGTGTCGTATTAGTCATTTTGATGATAATTATGATAGTGAAGTAACCGAGGTTGTTGTGTTGGAAATGGTTAATTTGAAGGGACATGGGTGACCGCAAGTGCTCATATCATAACGGCGGTGATTGGTTCCGGAGTTCTTTCTCTTGCATGGGCAATTGCGCAGATGGGTTGGGTGGCTGGTCCTGCAGTGCTTTTTGCTTTCTCTTTTATCACATACTTCACTTCCACTCTTCTCGCTGATTGTTACCGTTCACCAGACCCTGTCCATGGCAAGCGAAACTACACATATTCTGAGGTTGTCAAAGCTAACTTAGGTACCAACATCATTCATCTTAAATTACTCTAGATCTAATATTTTGTTAAATCTATGAAAGGACGTTATTTTCTGTCGGTACAAGTGGCCGAGACTTGACACGTGAGACTTCTGGTTTTCTATCACTCCTCATAAAAAAATCATTTTTCTTTGTCTCCGAAGAGATAAGGCACATGAGTAGGAATACTATTTTTCCCGTGATCCTCCATTATAGTTTGTTTGTAATTTTAGCAGCAAAAATACACCTGACACCAATGGGATATAATTGTTTGCTACGTGTGTCGATAGGGGGTAGAAAATTTCAGCTTTGCGGATTGGCTCAGTATATAAACCTTGTTGGGGTAACCATCGGCTACACAATAACTGCATCTATCAGTATGGTGTAAGTTTCCACATGAAGTTTTGACTTCCAAGACTGTGATTGAGACTGTGTTTTAATTCTTATTCTTTTCATATTGATGAAAATTGATTAGGGCGGTGAAGAGATCGAACTGTTTTCACAAACATGGACATGGAGACAAGTGCTACATAAATAACTACCCTTTCATGATCGTGTTTGCCTGCATCCAAATTGTTCTTAGCCAAATACCAAACTTCCATAACCTCTCTTGGCTCTCTATTGTTGCAGCTGTTATGTCTTTTGCGTATTCTTCCATTGGCCTTGGCCTCTCACTTGCCAAAGTCGCAGGTAAACAATGACTCAATTTTGTTACACTATAAACCTTTGGCCATTTTTTAAAAACTATAAAAAAAAAAAAATATTAGGCATATAGTTTAGCCTTTTAAAACATAAAACAATAAGAAGGTCAAAAAATTGAAAATTTGAATAAAACTGGAAGCTAACTTTTAGATTGTTATTTTTTTAAATGATTGTATTACTGAAAATATATGAATTAACTTCTATATTTTAAAATGTTAAAAAACTTAAATTATTTAATATTAAAATGATTTTTTAAAAAGTATGTTACATATTACGGTGACTAGTTTTATTTTATCTTATTAATATTATGAACCCACACTTTATTATTCTTTCTAACACATTAAGAATTATTGAATATTACAAAATTAGAAAAGCAATATAAATAAAGTATTCACTATTAACTATGTTTTACGCTGGATTGCGTTTTCTAAGCAAGTAGTTAAGAGTTTGAATTTTAATAATTGTTTTTAAAGCGTGAAATTTATTTTGTACTTTGATGTTTTGATAAAAAAAAAATTATAAAATTTGACGAAGTTTATTTTTTAATACACATCAAACTTTTTTTTTCTTTTACCAAATCACATCAAAATTATTTTTCATCTACCAAGATGTGTTGTCATGTGTATATTGTCAAAATTTGTTAACCAAAATTTTATTAAAGAAATAATTTTTCATTTATTTATATACATTATAATTCTTATTATTGGTGTTAGTAGTGGTTTTTGTTCCGACTATAGTTGAAAAAAAACTAATATTCACCTTTTTTATTTTAACAAATTTTAGTCAGTAAAATATGTGTTGAAAAAAGGACGTGTTCGTGCTTTTAATATTTTTTTCGTTAATGAAATAATACTAATGAGAAAAAGACCGTGCTTAAAGGTGGGGGACACGTGCGAACATCCTTAACAGGGGTGCAAGTGGGGGTGGACGTATCGGGAATAGAAAAGGTTTGGAGGATGTTTCAAGCGATCGGTGACATTGCCTTCGCTTATGCCTTTTCTAATGTGCTCATTGAGATCCAGGCAAGTAATTTTTATCTTTTTAATTAATTAATTGCAAGTCATTATAAAATAAGTGTGTGAATTTAATTCAATAATTATTCCTGAATCATGTGCTTTTAGTTTCGTTTCTATCCATATAGATATCTAGAATTTGGAAGAAATTCATTTCAGTATAATGATAATATACGTAGTTTATTATAACGAAAAAACATTAATAAATCGATGATGATAGAGACAACAGAAAATGCGGTGAAACGGTACGATAGAATTTGAAAAGTGTTGTTTTCTATTAGTTGAATGTTGAAATGTGTGCCTGAATTGAATTTGGTAGCGGCATATTGTATGAAATCAACTAGTCAATAGTAATACGTAACACCAACTGCTATATTTGACCATAACCTTTGTTTATTCTTTTATTTTCCTCTTTTGTCGTTGACTTGTGTCTGTGCATTATTTATCATCTAAATATAGTGTTGGGATTAGATGCAACAATTAATAAGAACCATAACGTAGTTGTACACCGATTGAATTTTATTTACCAAAATATCACCTTTTTTCTCTATTATTTTACGATAAATTATACCATAGATATTTTTATTTATTTATTTATATATTTTCGAATCATGCATGTACCTATCTCTATCTAACTAGTTGATAATTTAAGACTCCATAGATGTTTGTTTTCAGTTTTCAGTCCATTTGGTCTATTCATTTTGACTTGAGTGTCATCGCTTTTCAACATAAAAGATACCCTCATCCGACCATAAGACCGACAAAAATATAAAATTGTAAAATTAAGTACTTAAATATAATTGTGATACTAATCTCTGAATTAAAGAAAAGGTTTATAAAATGATATATATATATATATATATATATATATATATATATATTATTTATTTTGGTTTCTAAACTTATCTTATTATTATTACTTAATACTATGATAAAGACTTGTTCTATATTAACAACAATGATACACAAGTCAAAGTCGGATTTATATCTATAACTCAATATTCTATAAAATAATAGATTTATAAATATTTTTGTATGATGCTCAACACTTTTATTTTTATTTAAAGTGGAATTTAAATTTTTAGGATGAGATTCAAATTAGTAAAAAAGTAAGAACTTAAAATATTTGAAAATTTAATTAAACTTTCTATAATATGAAACTAATATAGATGCGAAGTGAAATTCGTCACAGAAATTAAATTGAACATTTACTCAGAGAAAACTATAAAATCCATAAAAAAACTTGTCATATATATTTGCAATAAACAAAAGCTTATCAACATTACTTCAACTAGAAATATTTGCAATTTTCATTATAATGAATGACGAACATATGAAAGTTTATCCCACTAAAAAAGAAATGTGGTCGATAATGTTGCAGGACACCCTAAAATCAAGCCCACCAGAGAACAGAGTGATGAAGAGAGCAAGTTTAATTGGGATAATGACGACAACATTATTTTATGTACTATGTGGGTGCTTAGGCTATGCTGCATTTGGAAATGATGCACCAGGAAATTTCCTCACAGGGTTCGGCTTCTACGAGCCCTTTTGGCTGATAGACTTTGCCAATGTCTGCATTGCAGTGCACTTGATTGGGGCATACCAGGTAAATAACTGCTAAAGAAAAAAGTTATCATTTTAACTTTTATAATAAATCTAATTTATGATATATAAATGATGTAAACCTTATTTTATAGATTTAAATTTAATTAAAAATTTATTTTTAAACATGATATTAAAATGATATAAAATTTATGAAATTTTGCAATGGGCAGGTGTTTGTGCAACCGATATTCGGGTTTGTGGAGAAATGGGGCAAAGAAAAATGGCCAGAAAGCCAATTTATAAATGGTGAGCATGCTGTGAAGGTTCCTCTGTGTGGAAGTTTAAACCTGAATTTTTTTAGGATGTTGTGGAGGACAACATATGTGGTTATCACTGCTGTTATAGCTATGCTATTTCCATTCTTCAATGACTTTCTGGGACTCATTGGTTCACTCTCATTCTGGCCATTGACGGTTTACTTCCCAATAGAGATGTACATTAAGAAATCGAAGATGCAAAGATTTTCCTTCACATGGACATGGCTCAAGATTCTGAGTTGGGTCTGTTTCATCATTTCTATTATCTCAGCTGTGGGTTCCATCCAAGGCCTTGCTCTTGATCTCAAGAAATACAAGCCCTTCCAAGCACAGCAATAGAACACAACATTCATGTTTTGTTCCAACCTTTCTTTTAAGGGCCACAAAACTTTTATTACTATGTTTTCAAATAGTGTGACTCCAAATCGAGACAGCTTGCTAAAACATAAACAATAATTATATGTATACTTGTTTAGTTTGCAATGTTTCGTGGTTTTGTCCCGAGTCGATTCGTGTCTTGTCAATTAATAAATTATCAGTGAGCTATCCCGAAGATGGTTAGAAATTAGGTAGATTATATAATTAATTTCAAAGAAATTTGGTCTTGTTGAAAGTTGAACATTTTAGTCTATGTTTTCTATAAAGTGAAACTTTTAAAATTTATATATTGAGTTATATATGTTGAGAAGGAAAAAAATTTACATTAATAAAGTATGACCAAGAAGAATTAAATAAGTTCTAATGTTCAAATAAATGAAAGAAAAATAATACAATAAACAATATAAGAATAAGTATGAATTGAAATTAAATATTCCTAGTGGAATACATTATCTTTATTTTCAGGATTAAAGATTCTCAAATTTATTTTTTTATTACAAACATAGCATTTAAAAATTTGATATGCCTTTTTCCTATTTTTGATAGTCTTTTTATACTTATGATTGTCTAACCTTTTTATTTTGGTCCTCAAAACTCCTTATTTATTTCAGTATTCTTTCTTTTAATGTTTATTAGTCGATAATTTATCTTATATGTGTAATATCTCTAATAATTATCAATCAAATCGACATTTTACTTATAATGTCTTTCGAAATTGGATTTATTACCATATATCTTTATTAGTCTATCATATCTTTATTTTCAGGATTAAAGATTCTCAAATTTATTTTTGTTCTAACAAACAGAACATTTAAGAATTTGATATGCTTTATTCCTATTTCTGATAGTTTTTTTATACTCATGATTGTCTGACCTCTTTATTTTCGTCCCCAAAACTCCTTATTTATTTCAGTATTCTCTTTTAATGTTTATTAGTCAATCATTTATCTTCTATGTGTAATATTTCTAATAATTATCAATCAGATCGACATTTTACTTATCATGTCCTTCGAAATTGAGTTTATTACCATATATCTCCCTTAGTCTTACCATCGCAAAGCATAAAACTAAAAGTTCTTCAAATAAAAAATAATTATTGACTCAGTCGACATTGAACTTATTAATCCAATCAGTATTGGGCCTAGCAATTATAAATGATTACATATTCAAAATATAACAAAAGATAATCAAGTTGTTAGTTCTTATATTTTATTTTGTTAACAATAATTGGTCTATAAAATATATACATTATATCCAGAGTATATTGAATAAGGTAGGTGAACTATTCGTTTGATTTATTATCTTACGAGGATAAAAGAGTTTTAGAAAGTTTTAAAATGAATGAAATATAATTTTAGGTGATATTCTAGCTCAATAATGACTTAACATCTTACTGGCTAAAATTTAATTTGTGGGTATTTTTTTTCTTGCACCCCATTTTTTCTTCATCCACCCTGTTACCCTTAGTGAAATGACTTAAGTACTCTTTATTAAAAGAATTATTTAAAAATCTAAAACCACTTTATGTTTCTTACTTTAGATTTCAGTATTGGCGTCACACCCCTTACACCTCCTCGTTCAACTGCTTCATTGCGATTTTTTTATACAAATTGCATTGTTTTGTTTTTTAATTTCTCGGCTAGCACATTGTTCCCATTATTTATCCTAATAGCATGATTTTATTGGTAGGTGAAAATTCGGTTCAGTGATCCGAATTCTGAACTGGATTTTTATTTTTTTTTATTTTTTTTAAAATAAATAAGAATTAAGATTTTTGATTTTTTTGAATAAAATACTTTTAAGAGTTAATTTTTTTTTTGTGTGAAAAATGTTGCATTAGAGGTTAACATTATTTTAAAAAAAAGATTTAAAAGTGTGTTTTTAGTTATTTTAGGTATTATTTGATACAATGAAAAAATAAATAATTTTTTTTGTCTTTTTGAATTTGTTGATTTTCAAATAGATATTGTATTGTGTAGTAAGTTATTTTATGTGCAATTTGAAAATATAAAAGTGAATTTAATTTAATTTTTTTTACTTTGTTGATTAATTTTCTTTTTATAATAGTGATTTTGAAAAAAAATTATGAATTATAATAGAGGTAACTAAAGTAAAAATAATTAATATATAATGTTTAATGTGGTGTTGTATTATTTATTTTTTAATGTTTATTAAATATTTTAAATTAAAAAATTTGGTTGAAGTACGAATTTATTTTTTATTTATATATTTATATTTTGATTTGTTTATAAGAATTTTATTGATAAAATATTTATTTTTACACAAAAATGAATAATGTAAGATTTATTGTTAGAATTTATAGTAGGTATTAAGTTTAAGGAAAATGATATATTAACATCCATTTATTGAGAACTTCTCTCACAACCTGACGTGACATTGTAACTTTCTAACTTTTTTTAATCTTTTTCAATTTTCACATTGGTTCTCTTTGGAAGGAAGCGAGAAGAGAAAAAACAAAAGGTGCAAATGCAAATTGGAAGAGACAAAGCAGAAAGTGTGAAAGGATGTGTGAAACTTATTTCAATCTTCACTCTCTTCATTACCAGTGGGGAGTATATCTTGGTGAGTCAAGGAATAAAATTTTTGTAATTTAATTAACAACATATGAATTCATTCCCTTACTATGTGCCAACCCATGACTTAATAAATGCTAACCTAGGTGCAATGCTTTGCACAAGAATTTTTTCTTTCTTCAATAACTTCAATAATGCCACTTTCATGCCTTGAGTTCATATGATAAAGTTAAATTCTCATACTCATATTCCTTCAAGTGAGTCTATTTTGCCCCTCTTTGTTGTTTGGAAAAGGAAAATAAAGGTGTCTATATTTCTTGTTCACTACCACTACACAATATTTTTGCTTACCCATGGCTACATAAGTGCTAACTTGTGGTATACATTTTGAATATGTGTGAAAGGATGTACAAAACCTATTTCAATCTTCACTCTCTTCATTACCAGTGGGGAGTATATGTTGGTGAGTCAAGTAATAAAATTTTCGTAATTTAATTAACAATATATGAATTCATCCCCTTACTATGTGCCAACTCGTGACTTAATAAATGCTAACCCAGGTGCAATGCTTTGCACAAGAATTTTTTCTTTCTTCAATAACTTCAATAGTGCCACTTTCATGCCTTGAGTTCATATGATAAAGTTAAATTTTCATACTAATATTCCTTCAAGTGAATCTATTTTGCCCCTCTTTGTTGTTTGGAAAAGGAAAATAAAGGTGTTTATATTTCTTGTTCACTACCACTACACAATATTTTTGCTTACCCATGGCTACATAAGTGCTAACTTGTGGTATACATTTTGAATATGTGTGAAAGGATGTACAAAACCTATTTCAATCTTCACTCTCTTCATTACCAGTGGGGAGTATATGTTGGTGAGTCAAGTAATGAAATTTTCGTAATTTAATTAATAATATATGAATTCATCCCCTTACTATGTGCCAACTCGTGACTTAATAAATGCTAACCCAGGTGCAATGCTTTGCACATGAATTTTTCTTTCTTCAATAACTTCAATAGTGCCACTTTCATGCCTTGAGTTCATATGATAAAGTTAAATTTTCATACTCATATTCCTTCAAGTGAGTATTGAGTGTAGTTTGCCCCTCTTTGTTGTTTGGAAAAGGAAAATAAAGGTGTCTATATTTCTTGTTCACTACCACTACGCAATATTTTTGCTTACCCATGGCTACATAAGTGCTAACCTGTGGTATACATTTTGAACATGTGTGAAAGGATGTACAAGATAGGAATTTGAATAGTTCTCTTGGGTGTTGATGCCAAAGTATTCCATGTCAAAGCATTGACAAGTCTTGTCCAAATTACAGGGTGAGAGTAAATTTCTGAATTAAACATCTTCCTTGGCATCTCCCAATAAAGTTGACAAGTCTTGTCATAATTAGAAGGTGAAGTGAGACCATTTATTTCAAATATGCATTAGCTTTTACATTGGTCAAACTAATTTTCTTAATTGGCACGTTATCTCAATTGAAGTATCTGTCACCTTTTACAAAAGTAATATAATAAATCAGCTTTGGCACTTTCCAATAAAGTTGACCAGTCTTGTCATAATTAGAAGGTGCAAGTGAGGCCATCTTTTACAGTGGTGAGAGTAAATATTTTCTTGGCATGCTATCTAGGTAAAGGTAGTCAATTCTATTTAAGGTTGTGGTTCCTTGGTTTGAAAGTTGTGGAGTGCTCTAGTATAATAAGTAAAAATGGTTTTATTTGAGGAGTTGAACGCATATAATTCCTTTAATGCTGCTATTGATTTCGAAGATGGAAGGTTCTCTTTACGTAGATTTCCAAATGGCGTTACTCTTAACCATATGCGCATCATCATAAGAAGTCATTTGATGGGACCATCTGAGCCCCCACTCGGCCATCTTTGGTACCATGTCCCTCCTAAATTTGTTGTGCAAGGCATTGATGAGTTCCTTTTTATAAGGAATGACGAAGATCTTCAACATGCCATTCAGTGGCACACAATGATGGTCCTGACAACGACAATATCTTTTTATGTTAACTTCATGAAAGTTGAGAAGTGTGACAACTTTGTTCATATTTAGTTTTCTTTTATATGTTTTAACATTGTACTTTAAGATGGTTGAACTTGTTCACTTTATCTAAAGAAGTTGTTGTTCACTATTTAGCAATGAAGCATTTGGAATGATTAAGTTCTTGCATTACTGATGTGCGGATTTGTGTTAAACATGGCAAACTCTTACAAACACATAAAGATGACCTAATACATATGTAATACAATATTAAAGTACATATTTGTCCTTTTAATCACCGTAGTGGTGTCCAATTCCACACCGAGGTCGACGCCTGTTTCTAGTGGGGTTCCTCCTACGCACTTCAGGTCTAGGTTCTTCAACCTGTGAAGGTTGTCGTTCATGTTCCTCAACAGATGATGATGCTTGTGTGTAAGGATTGTGGACGTAGTAAATTGAGTCTTGTTGTGGTTGATGTAGACCTTCAAAGAAATTTAGACTTTGGGGATATGTATGCAACTACGGTTGTGCAGAAGGTGGTGTTTCAGCATAAGTTGCAAACATACTTGGTATGCCTAGTTCTGAGTTTGGTGAAACTGAATTCCTTGTTCCCTCCATACCTTGTGGTGAAGGAGGAGTGTTTAAGTCATGCGTAGTTTGTGGTGGTGGAGGGACATTTGTCGATGTTGATTGACGATGCATTATAGGATCATTTAACATTTGTGGAACTGACAAATATATACATGAGTTTGAAGTATACCATGACATGTACTCCATTGTGTGTTGAAGTGGCCCAAGCATCGGTACTCCAGTCAACGTAAGGTCACGCCGGTTATTCCATACCTGTATCCCTTGCACTTGTCTAGTAACCCATTTCTCATCTTGTCGCCCCCTCATGTTTAGTTTATGTAAATGATTAAGGTTGTTGGGTTCTTCAGGGATCTCTTGTGATAGGCGAAATTGTAACTTGACCCTGTCGGACTGGTGCCATTCGACAATGGCAAAACAAATTAAACTTGTGCATGACGTCCATATTACTTGGTCGCGATATGCTCCATCATCAATGATAGAGCCCAATCGCTTATAAGGAACCCAAATAAACTACAACAATCATTGAAAATGTCAATCATTAACTTACAACCATTTGTCAGTATACAAATCTAAAATGTTACCTGATTTTGTTGCATGTGATCTATCATTGCTCGGTATCCGACTAAATCATTGTGGGGGACATTTTTGTAGTTCAGTACTCGACCACCGCTCCATTGGCAAACTAGCGGGAAAGTTGGCGGAACTCTTGAAATGGGTGCAAGAAAAGGAATGCGAAACCATGCCCATGATTGTAACAATGAAACACATCCACCCATAGTCCTTGCACGTGCATCGGTTGCTCTGCACATCTCCTTGTACAAGACAACCAAACACGCTGAACCCCAACTATATCTACTAGTTCTTTGAAGATTACTCAAGTAGTTCAAGTACATTAAATGTACTTTATTCCCAGTTTTATCGGGCATTAAAACACAACCTATCATTCCTAATATATAGGCCTTAGCATGTGCATAATGACCTCAATACTAGAATTTTCATCTATAGGCAACAAATTATCCCTTAACCATTTCAGTTTTATCATAGAACCAATAATGGATTCCTCCTTTACTGGTGTTAAACCTAATAAGGTATCACACATCTCGTCCCAATCCAACATAGTTGGACCAATGATGGGGGTTCGTCAACACAAAGACCCAATTGAAGTGACACATCTTCCAAGGTTATGGTGCATTCTCCAGTTGGAAAATGAAATGTGTATGTTTCAAGCCTCCATCTTTCAACCAAGGCAGTGACTAAACCATGATCAACCTTTAGATGTCGCAATTTAGCCATACCGCCAAACCCTGCTTCTTGTATTACAGGCACAATACTTGGATGAGGTTCATGTATTGAGTGATAGTAAGACGACACAATGCTCCCTTCCGTGTCCTAAACCAAAAAAATAAAAGATGTGATTATTTTTAATAATTACGTCTGTAAATTAAAAATGCAATTAACATACCCGAGCATAAATGTATGTAGCATTGTGTTGTTGTTGTTTCCATAGCAACATATTGATTAACTCTTTGTAGATTTGGTGACGATAGCTTGAATTGAAAACAACAACATTCAACATTTATAGACAACTCAACACTTGCCAAGAGAAAAGTTAGCCGTTGGATTACACAAACGAATCACATTCCTTACACGTTTATTGCACAACATGATGGTGACTAAAGTCTGCATGAGGTTGATTAAAGCCTGCATGATGGTGACTACACAGTGCAGAGACCTTTTCAAAATAGGTGCTCAATACTAATAAAGGGTCATTAATGTGAATCTAACAAGGGATTAATGTGCAAAGACAATAGGTGCTTAGTTGTAAAAGAGGGTGTACACCGAATTCAAGTGAATGACTTTGTAAATTTTATTTGTTGTGTTAATGACAATAGTATTTTATGGAATTGAACCAATGACAGAAGTTTAAGATACGACAACAAATATTAAACCGTAGATAATGTCCTTGAAAAATAGGTACTTAGTACTTCAATAAAAGTTCCATTACACACAAATACTTTTTTTACATTGCACACACTTATGTCTTTATTGGAAATTAAGTACTAATGACAAACATTACTACACATAATTTTAAGACTTCCATAAACACATAACGAACTAAGCCTTAGTCATCGACATTACTGGTTGAAGCTGAGGTTGTTGCATCCAAATTGTCACCTTCAGCAGGATGTAGGGTCACAGAAAGCTTCATTGGGAGATCATGTGGGAGTAGAAGGAAGAAGGCAACCATGTCGCGAACATCATCATCTGTAAAGAGCTTAATTGTTTCATATTGGTCCCAGTCTCCTAAGACAGGCCTGTGAAACCATACATCTTTCACTCTTCTTCCCTGACTGCAACAACGATAGCTTGCAATTTCTTCCTTCAACATCTGTAGATTCATAATTGTGGACACATAAAAAGCACAGTTTATGCGACCTTCGTAGTTAACAGCTACGAGAAAACTATTATGGATGTTATTTTCACGATGGATCATCATTCTTCTTTTGGTAATAACCAATTATGATTATCAACTGAATCACATGACTACTTATAAGCGCCTGGATGACTTTAAAGTCATAAAAAAAAAGTTCAACCCTACAATAAAGTGGGTTCACGTGGTAAAGTTAAATAAAGCCTGATTGGCATTCATCGTGCAATGTGTATATGAAATGTGGCTGTCATGTTCGTATCACGTGGTAAAGTTTAATAAAGTCTGATTCGCATTCAACCTGACATGTCGCATGCCAAATAATTAAAGCTGGAACACATTATGATATTGACTACAAGACAAAGCACTCTAAAAAAATCTTGCAAGAATCTACTAAGGGGATATGAATCTGGTGCGTTCAATTGGTATACTTGGAATCCACATCATTAACATAAACAAACAAAAATTGTCATTGTTGTATCCCTCTCTGAGCCAATCAACCTAAAAATAATGCCCTTCATCAATTCATTCATCAATCTAATCAAGTCAGTGCGACATCACTCTTACCCCACCCCCCAATGACATCTACAATATTCATTATGTTAGTGTACTTCAATGGCAACATCTATGTTGAAGATAACTATTCCGATAAATACATTAGCTCCAACACGGCATGGGTGACCATAACAAATACTATGACGTTGTCCCAACTTAAGTAAGCAATCCTCAAGGAATTCAATGGTGCAACGTTGGACGATTATGAAGCAGACTTACGTTACAAGTTACCCATCTTCATATCAGGCGACATTACACATTACCGATCTTGTACGATGTGTGGAGATGACAATGTTGAGTCCATTGTTGTCATGAGATCAACAAAAGCTTGTCATCTTCCAGTTGAGATAATGACCTTTATTACATAAAGGCTTAAAACCGGAGTCATTGACGAAGTTAATTTACAATTTTCTAATAACTTCAACGTGTCCCTCAACTTAGATTGAGGTTTACATTTTGTTATTTAAAGTATGTACTTTTGTTTATGACATTCCTCTTCATGAAATGTTTATGTAGCTTTTCATTTCAATGAAAATCAAGTTACATGCTAACATTAGAGGTCGTGCCTGTCACATGGATTAATAATAATTCATGTCAGTCACATGGGTTCATAATAATTTGTGCTGCTCACATGGATACATAAAAAGTTGTGTCAATCACATGAGAACATAAACGCTCGTGCCACTCACATGATAACATTAAATATCATGCAAGTCACATGATAACTTTAATTTTGGTATAAAAGACTACCACCACGTTCTCCCCTTACAATCTCAATCTTCCAATATTTCTTTACTCTGAAAAGTCATCGAACGTGAGCTTTAACGATAAGTTAGAATGGAAGGATCAATGCTTGTCTGTGTATACGATGATGGAGAAATCGTCAGTGACCCTCAAACTGGTGTCTACTTTGCATCTGCAAAGACAATCATGATCCGCATCCATAGAGGTTTCTGCTTGTCCAATCTTATTCGCATAATTATGGAGAAGGAAAATAGAGATCCAAGGGATGGATTTCCAGTCATTCACTTCAAATTTTTGACTAAAGTTTGTGACCAACATATGACATACACTACCACTCAGATCCAAGATGACGACGACTTGGATGACGTTTTCGACATGATTCAGGCCACCCTAACAGTTACATCTATTGAACTCTGCACGACCTACAACTAAGGTACGAGACCTTCCGAAAATATTTTTTTAACACATTTAGATCTGCATCATACACATCCAAACACTGAACCAGAACAACAATTATTTGACCTTAACACTACATACCTAGGGGAGTGGGGAAAAGATATACAAACATATACCGAACTACTAATCGGTCCGTCTACCTCAAATATTTTTCAAACTCTCGCACATGACAACACCCAAACCTTTTCTCCTCCAACTATCGTAGAAGTTGAAAACCTAGGTCTACCTCTGGCATCCTTAGACGCATTTAGTGAAGATGAGGAGAATATACTTTTTGATGAACATGATGAGCATGACCAAGCACTAGATGTTCACCCCATACAACAACAAGACCCTCACCCTCAGACACATGTCCCTTATAACCCACCACAACACTTCCAATTATATGAGGAATACAACTAGAGCCCACACCAGGAATTCCCAAATGCATATGACCACCACACAATGTTGAATGACAACTTTGACCACGATGTTGGTACCCTGACCCAAGGAATGAGGTTCCAAACAAAGGAACAATTTCTAGATGCTTTAAATAGATACCACATAACAAACCATTGCACCTACAAAACGACACACTCAAACACCACAAGGTTGAGGGTGCAATGTGTACAACAGTTGTGTCTTTGGAAATGTCAGACAATATTACGTACAAGGGACCAAGTGTGGGGAATTAGAAAAGTTGAAGGTGTGCACACATGTGCCACACAACTCATAACGCAAGACCACAAGCACCTGGGCTCAAAAATAATTTCTCAACACATAAGACAAATGGTGGAGTCAGACCCATCCACACCAATTGTAACAATAATTTCTTCCATCCAAACCTCTATGGGATATAACAACCTACAGAAAGGCATGGTTGGCGAAACAACAAGCAATTGAAGATGTGTATGGAAACTGGGAACAGTCATACAACTGATTATCGTGCCTACTACAAGCCATGCAAACTTATTTTTTTAGGTTTGTATACAAGTTGAAAACCAGTCCAATTACATATGGGGACAACGTCCTACAAAACCAACAACACTTTCGAAGGGTGTTCTGGACATTCAAACCATGCATTGATGGCTTCTCATTTTACAAACCAATAGTCCAAGTCAATGGGACCTTCCTTTAGAAAGGTATAGGGGCACCCTTCTAGTAGTTGTTGCACAAGATGAGAGAAATAACAATTTCCCCATTGCATTTGCTATAGTAGAGGGTGAAACCGCTGAAGCTTGGTTTTTTTTTTCCTTAAAAACCTAAGGACACACGTCACGCCTCAACAGAATTTATGCTTAATGTCAGACCTCCACAATTCAATCAGTGCAGAATTTAACAGACCCAATAGTGGCTGGACTCAAGGGAACTGCGTGCAAGTGTTTTGTATTCAACACATTGCACAAAATTTTACAAAAAGATTCAACAATACAACTCTGAAAAAGGACCTCGTCAACATTGGTAAGTTATTACATGTAAATCTGTCTTTTTCATTTTTTTGGCTGTTAATTATTCACACTCAATATTAAATCATAAATTGTTATTAAAATTATATTTGTAGCGTACGCATTGACAGAGCCACGTTGTAACTACTACTACAACATCATTAGAGAAGACAACCCAAAAGCAGCAGCTTGGGTTGACCAAATTCCATGGGAACAATGGTGTCTTACATATGATCAAGGAAGAAGGTGGGGTCACGTAACAACAAATCTGGCTGAAGTAATAAATTTTGTCCTGAAGAAGATAAGGAATTTGCCAATTTCATCCATAGTATTGGCCACAAACACCAAGTGCAACACATACTTTACCAAAAGAGGTAGACAAATAACTGCAATGCTCAGTTTTGGTCATGTGTATTCTGAATATGCTACGAACTTCCTACAAGATGCGGACTCCAAGTCCAACACGCACCACGTCGTTGAATTTGATAAAAATACCACAAGATTTAGAGTGGAGGAGATGGTGAATCCTAGAGAGGTTCGTCCGGCAGGAAAATTTGTAGTTAGGTTAGATGAAAGGTTGTGCGATTGTGGAAAGTTTCAAAAACTACATCTACCATGTTCACATGTTATTGTAGCTTGCAAGCATTCACATCACGACTTCAACATGTACATAAGTCCACATTACAGGTTGGATGTCATCGTCAAAGTATATGACAATTTATTTGGTGAGTTAAGACACGAAGAAATTGGCCACCATACCAAGGGCCACAAGTTTGGCCTCATCCTGCCACAAAAAGGACCGAGAGGGGTCGTCCTAAATCAAATAGAATTAGGACTGAGATAGACATTAGGGAAGGAAGACAATCAAGAAAGTGTTCCTATTGTAGAACTGAAGGTCACACAAGAAATCATTGTCCTAATAATCCTGCACTTTTATGATCTGCATCAAACCACTTAGTTTATGTTGTACTTTGAATTGTCTTCAATAAATATAAACTTCATTCAATTCAATGACACATCTTTACTTATTATCTTTTATTCTTACTTATTTTACAATAACAAAAAACATATAAAAAATTAATTTCATATACAATAATGAAATCGTTTTAAATTATTTTAATTATTTCCTTCATTTCTAAATTATTTTGGACAAATTTATAATGTTTATAATATAAAATTTTTAACAATTATCCAAAATTAAAAGAAGCCTATAATTTCAATTTTTGTTAACACATATTAAAAAAAAAAATTCATACTTCACAAATTATGAAACAAAATTTAAACACAAAAAATTATTCTTTATTTTACTATTTTTTCAAATAACACCTCAAATAACTAATAACACATTACTAATTCTACTTTTTTTAAAATTTTGTTTACTCTTATCTATTTAAAAAAAAATAATTATATCAATTTTAAATCAACAAATTCAAAAGCAAATAAAATTATTTTTTATTTATAATAGCTAATACCACATTAATAATTCTATTATTTAAAATAATTTATTTAATTATTTCTATTTCATTAATAACAAAAATAAAAATTAATTATATTTATTTAAAAAAAATACTTTATCTTTCCATTATTTAAAAAAAAGAACAGTACAAAATTTGGGTCTTGGGGACCGAATTCTGACTGGGATAACCAAAAAAAAATACAACTGGAAGCTCAGAATTCGGTTGCCCGGAAACCGAATTCTGAACATAAAAAAAAATGTGTTATCCAGGTAAATATTATGCACAATATGTTATCTGGGTAATATTTTTAAAAAAGTGTGCTAGATGAGAAAAAAATCGATTTTGGACTTATCCAAATATTTAGATCTTAATTTAAATCTTGAACCAAATATTTGAATTTGAATTTGGATTTTAAGAAAAAATCTAAACTAGTTCTGCCAAAAAAATAAATTTGGATAAAAAATTTAATCCAATTATTTGAATTAAAATGATATGAATTAAATCATTAAAAATCGATCATCCCTACTTTATATACACCTCCAACCGTTTAAACAATATTTAAAAAAATAGAAAGTCTGAACGAAAGTCCAACTATAATGGTATAGCTAGACAGGGGCAACATTTATCAAAATTAGTACCTCCTTTTCAAATAATCCAAAGGCAACCCAATCCTAACTTTACAAAGATTATATCGTAGAAAAAGCAGAAGTTGCCCACTATCATTAGCCTCATTTTTGCTAATGGGCTCGTCTGATTCACGAGCTTGAATTTTTCCTAAAACAACTCTAGTTTAGTCTAAGGATACAACATGTCATAAGCCATTAACCCAGAAATATATGAACACCTAGAAACCAAAAATTGATAAAACCAAACAATAGTATAAGAAGAACACCTTGATACATGAGAGGCCAACTATAAGGAAATCAAATGATGTAGAAAACAAAATGAAGAAATGAGCTATTTTCTTGAAATTTGAATGAATTGAAGCGATGCAAGGAAAAGTTAAGTGAGAATTGTAAGTATTCAAACACTAAGCCAATCGTGCTTAGTCACATGAAAAGGTTCTAGCAAAGACATGAAGGTTAGGCGAACACCCAAAGGTCGAACAATTTATCCCTTTTTTAGCAACCTCTCAAGGTTGTGCACTAATATAATTGATCAGTCACCATGATAACACAAGTTGAATAATGTCTGATCAAGAGTCATGACCAGTTCAAGGAACTATTTGTTGTTATTTACCACTCTCTTCAAACCCAAAGTTTGTGGTTATGTTACCTCTAGGCCGAACAATGTAAATGCAAGAAACGAATTTGTACCAATTTCGAAAAAAAAAATGTTTTGTTATAAATGAAGGCCTTCTTTAACAATTGATTTTAATGGTGTACATACGTACCCAGCCAAAATATATTATTATTATGAAGTTCAAAATAGTCCGATAAACATGAGATTCAAGTGTGAAATCTATATAAAATATTAATACTTATAAAATCAATGAAAGATAATATTTATGATAATATAAAATTCAGATTATAATACATTGAATCCATTTACTATATATATATATATATATATATATATATATATATATATATATATATATATATATATATATATATATATGTTAATATGTTATTATATGTTGTTATATTTTAAGCTTATCTTATTTGTTAATAAACTCACAAAGAGCCTGTAAATTAAACTTAATACTCATTTTTTACTCTAATACTCACAAAATTACACTTAAGTTAGTAAATGGTATTTTGATTATATGAGAATAAAAAATGAATATTGAGTTTGATTACCCGTGATAAAGAATATTTATAAGTTTTCGTAAGTATATTAATATAATAAGCTTAATATTAGAGATGGCAAATAAACTCATCCATGTGGGTATTGTCCGAACTCGTTTCCATTTTGATGGGAAATCCCCATATTGATTGGGTATGAGTATGGGTATGGGAAATCTTCGATTTTTTCAATTGGGTATGTGGATGTACATATCCCTGTCATAATACCTATCCCCACCACATCTCCCTCCTCATTTAAAGTATTAAAATATTCACAATTAATTAAGTAACTATATATATATATACTCTATTTTTTATTTCTTCTAATTATTCGGTTTGTCATTATGTAATTATGTTAAAATTATGTATGTCAATTAAAAAAAAATTGTCTCACATTTGAATATTTATATTATTTTTTAATATTTTTATTTATTATATATTTTTATTTAACATGAGAATATCGAATACTCTCAACTTAAGTGTTTAATAGCATAAACCTTTCATTTACTAGTAATATTAGAAAAAATATTATTGCTTTTTATTATTAATTTTTGTTTCATTTGAATAACTCTTTTGTTTCGTTAACACAATTTTCGTTTTTTATCAACCATTGAGTATTTATAATATGTTGATATTTGAAAAGTTTTCTTAGATCTATAAGATATTTTTCATTTTATCATACCCTTAATTATACATTTGTTTTTCTTTGTGTGATTTCTTTCAATAGTCTCTCAAATTTTTTCTAAGACACACATTTGTTAATTTTTTTATATTTTTATTTATTGTTTATTTTCCTCATGTAAAATACTATTTCGATATATTTTATCTAATTATTTTTTATTTTCTAACTCATTATCAATCAAACTGTAATTTATTTTTTCACTATAATTGTATAAATAACTTTTATTTACTACAATATAAAAATTTAATGTAATTGTCATGATTATTTTTTTATCACCATCCAACATATATTTTATTATTATGTTTATTATTTATTTTTTGCGTCATTTTGATTAAATGGTGTATTATAACTTTTATTAGTGTATAAAAAACATATTTATTAGAATTTAAAAAATTAAAGTAAGCAAACATTTAAAATATATTTTAATTTGAATATTTGTTTTTCTTTTATATTTTTTAAAAATATTTTTTAATTTTATCAACTAGGTTTCATTAATGTTTGCAAATTTAATACATGTTTTAGTTCTCATAAAATTTTATTTAGTATTCTAATCTAAAATGTAAATAATTATAATTTATTTCAAAATATTTTATATCGAAAAAACAATCATCCTTCTAATATTGGATATTTAATAATATTATGTTTCTTTTACGTAATTTTTTATTATTTTATAAAAATTAAAATTAATATTGAAATATAAGAAAACGGATATAAGTATAGATACAAAACTATACCCATTATCCAATAGGAATGAAGATGGGACAAAAATTTGATACCCATTAAATTTAAATATAAAAATATTTATGAATTATATATATATATATATATATATATATATATATATATAACAATAGATTAACATATATAATAACATAACTCAATTTATTATAACTTGAATTCTATTTATATTATCATAAATATCATCTTTTTCTTATATCAACTTTTTCTAATAAGAATGTTAATATTTTATACAGTCTCACGTATCTTATGTTTATTGAGCCATTTTGGATTTGACAATAATAAAATATAAATATTTTGGACGGTGTATGTACAAATGATAAAACAGAAAACTTTTTCTAGTATTCTGACTTTCTCGCTTTTATAATTTGTTTTCCAATACCTAAAATCTTATCCTAGAAAAGTCTACAAGAAATCTTCATATAATTATGAGACAGTTCTGATCTAGAAGGAACACTTAAATATACTGATTTAAAGTTTACTTAAACTCTGAACCAGAAGAGTCTCTAGTCTAGTATCCATTATGTGATCTATTATTCTCATAAAATAAACACAGTCAAATCAAAACTAAAACCTTGTTGGAGTTTAAATAATGGAGACTTAACTAGCCTCGGGTTTTCTATAAATACCGTTGCAACTAAAATTTTGATAGTAGTTTCTTTCCACCGCTAATAGTATGCCTGAAATTATGTAAAGAAACACTTAATTTGTCTGAGAAAAAGCAAGCTTTTAATGGAAGTCTATTAACACAAAAATAAACGGATCCAAGCAGAATAAATACAAAACATCACTGCAAATTGCAGTCTCTTGCTCTATCTTATAGCCGAGATTCTCCTGTCTACTGAACTCACATAATCTAAAGTTTATAACATGCATTTGATCATGAAATCTCCAATCATAACTTATTTGTCTCATCATCTAACAATTCACACAAATTATTGCTTATCTTTAAAAAACAATTAAACTATGCATATACATAGACTAGATTACATTTTAATAGAATTTTTAAGAACTTTTTTAGCTTATTGAACATCCAATTAATACTTCCAAACCATCAAACACTTTATAAAGAATAAAGCAATCTATAGCAAAATGTATATCATAACCACACGGAATTTCCAAAACTGAATATTTAAAAAAATCTTGTCACGTATATGATAAATAAAAAAGGTTTTAGAATTGGCCTGGCCCTGAGTGCACAGTTTTATAAATCCATAAAATACAAACACAAGGTCTGTACAGATAACAGCCCATCAGCGGAGATGCAGATGTTAAGAAGATATGCCAGCTGACTAAGACTCATGTCGAATTACAACACTAACTGATTCACGACCAACGACATGCCTACAGCCCTCCAAAACCACACATCTAATTTAAGCCATAAGGCAATAAAAAACCTGTTTTACAAAAAACAAAACCCTACTCAATAAAAGTACAAAACCGTTATCCTCGATGGACCACAACAAATTGTTTTAACTTCAGAAAATTAGTACCAGCCCAGCAACTAAAGGTTACAGAGCATTTACTATCTGCACATCTCACTGTGGGCAAGAATCAGATTCCCATAGCAATGTTATGGATGGAGGAGGTATGAAAGCATTTCAAAGCAACCTTACCTCCAGAACATCTAGGACCGGGAATCTTATTGTCGAGATATTGGGGCCATAGGCATTGATGAGGGCTGGTTATAGTAATTTCCATCCGAACCCTGAAAACCTTGATATGTAGCCATTGGAGGAGGGGTAAAAGTGGAAGCACCAACACCAGGATAGGCTGTCATTGTCGGCTGTTGTGTCATGCCATAGCTGTATGCCATACTACTAATGGATCCAGCAGTCTGCATGAACTGTGGCACAGGGTACTGTGACATTGGTGGTGGTGGCGGTGGCGGCAATGGGGGAGGTGACGATGAGGGTGGAGGTGGTGGTTCATTGGGAGTAGATTGCTGGTTGGTTGTAGGAGCATTGTGTTGAATAGACTCAGGTAGAGAAAAGGGAGGAAGAGGTTGTTGAGGATTCTGAGGTGGCATAAAAGATGGTTGGTCATTCTCGAGCTTGGTTCTCTTCTCAGAGTGATAATCAGCTGCTGACTGATTGCCTATGACACCTTCTGATGCTAGGGAGGACAGCACATATGATAGCATTTGCGCGGAGGAAGTTGAAGCAGTCAATTTTGCTGCCACTGCTGCAGCTGCAGATTTGCGTGGATCTTCCTCAATGTGTCCAGATTTCTGAGAAAATGACACTTGTGGAGTATACATCAATGGAGCAGATTGCTCCCCTTCACTAGAAATAATACTAAAACTAGCAGATGACATGGAGGTTTGAATTTCCTTTGAGCTCTGCTCAGCTAACGACTGAATGTTATTGCCATTAAGTAACTGTTGGCAGTTGTTGGACGCCCGATCTGACCGTACATTTGCAGCCTAAAATGTACAAGCATCACAGATATAAGGGATACCATTCTTAAATAAGAGTAACATGTCAATACATAATACGTGAATAAAAGTTGATAATGGTCAAATAAAAATCTATTATACACCAGCAACCAGGTTAACAGTACAGATAAAAACATTATAATAAAAGCCATTCAACTTTAAAAACAATACGTGTATCCATCCTAAATATAAATACAACTGTAAAATTACTTTTTATTAAGGTCAAAAATATACATGAATCATCATCATCTAAGAACTTGACCTTTTCGGATAGTTAGTTCATGACATGGTACCAAAGTAAAAGTCTACAAGACTAAGTAATAAATCGCGTCCATTCTCACCACCCTAATCCCCCTTTCCGATAAAAATGAGAATTTCAGCAAAAGGAGTGATAAACAAGTCTTTGTATCAATGTGTTGGAGATCCCACCCAAATTTTAGTATATAAGTTGATGTATATCTCACCTTCCAAATTAGTTTTGTAAAATTAAATTAGTCTTAAAATCTTCTTCCTAATATGGTATTAGAATCTGTCCTAATAAGATTTGTTAGACTTATTGTATCAACCGTTACCCGGCTGCTAACGAACAACCTACAAATATCTAATCTTATGTTCAATATGTTCAGTAATCTGCGTGAGGAGTGTTGGAGATCCCACCTCAACTAGAGATAAGGCTGAATTACAATACATAAGTGAGTACAAACATTATCTCATAAGTAGGAGTTTTGAGGTTGAGTTAAACTTAAAACTCTAGTCCTAATACAATGTTATTAATGATATCAGATAACTATATACTAGTAGTCCAAAATCCTTTACAAATATATACCAGCAGTGATAATAGGTTATGGTGGAAGCATTGCAGACAAAAAAAAAATACAATATATATATATATATATATATATATATATATATAAAGACACAAAGTTAATTAAAAAAGCAGAAATATAATTGAAAGGCAAAAATAGTTAAAGGCAACCAACCATACGTTAACTTAACAATAATAACTAGAGATATCAAATAGTCTGGTCTGATGGGTAAACAAATAAATTAGTGTTGACTACACCATGCCTATGTCAGGCCAATGAACCATTTTCCACTTTGAAAAAAATATATATATATATATTTTAAATAAAATAAATAAAAATAAAACATGTATTTTTTAAAATTTAAGACATTGATGAAATTAATTTAAATTTTAGATACAATGATTTGATATATAAATATAAATTATAATACATACATATGTCTGAATAAGATAATACTACCTTCATTTTTCTTTTAAATATAATTATTATTTTCTAACACATGTCAAGTCACAAGCCTACGAGTCAGCCTAGTCTAAGCCCATTCAGGCCATGAGATAAATTGGGAGAGCCATGTTGTGGCAGCTGGAAAAAAAATATCACTTGCTATCTACGATGGGCGGTTTAACTGGAATGGCATAATATCCCCTAAAGAACTTGACTAGGATATGCTCCCATATATTAGGAAGTGAATATATCCTTAACTCAGCTCACAAATAAGGTAAAGATATAGTCATTACAAGGAATGCTGCTAGAATATCTCAACTAGAGAAACACTTACGTAAACATTTTCAAACCAAAGTCCTTGGAAATATCATACTTCTAGGCTATTGAAGTATCACAGTAAACAGATGCGCTTTACCAACGAATAGTGTTTTCCTTTGGAAGATATTATTTCTTGGAAAAGCAAGATTAAAAATGTAGTTGCCCAATCAACCACTGAAGTTGAATATAGGACAATGATGTCTTGTACATGCGAACTTGTGTGGGCGAAACAATTCCTTTAAAAATTAAACATTCATTATATTCAGCAAATGAAAATGTATTGTGATAACCAAGTTGCTCTTCACATTGTTTCCAATCCAGTGTTCCATGAGAAGACTAAACATAGAAATGTTAACAATCATTTTATTTGGGAAATGTTGTCCACTAAAATTTGTCCTAAGTTTATCGAATTCAATGATCAACTTGAAAACTGCAGTTACAAAATCCTTAAAAAGGCCTCTAACTGAATTTATTTGCTATTAACTTAGTACATACAATTTGTATGCACTACTTGAGGGGGAGTGATAGAATAGGTCTTAAATATAGAATAGGTCTTAAATAGTTTTTATTGGAAAATTGTTATGTGTTGTACCTATCAATGTACCTAGGACTCTAGTGCTATCTTTAGATCTTTACTCTTCCCTCTACTCCTATCAATATAAATAGGAGAACATATGAGAGGAGATACAAGCACTCTCAAACATATTGTCTGTTTTTATTTATCTCATGTGGGCCTAATCAAATTATTCAGAAGTTGGCATAAGTGGCTTTATAAACTTATGTTACCCAAATTAATTGTTTATAGTGTGCATCATGTATTTCCTGTTTTGCACCTCAAGAAGGCAATTTAAGACTATTAATTTTCTCCTGAATTGTCTCTGGACTCGAGGGATCGAGGAAATCAGATGTCCTGAGAAGAAGCTATTGTTGAGGGATAAATTCGAAGAGAGGGACAACATACAATGAAGTGATTAATTCAAACGGAAGGGAATGTCAGCAGAAGATGCTACATGAGAAGAAATCATTGCAGAAAGGTCAGTTACCAGACTTTTAGCCTTGAGGGCAAGGCTTTAACTGAAGGGGGAAGTCATGATAGAAGACTGAATATGGACCCTCGTGCTACCACCAGATCAGAAGATGATGTATTAGTGGGCGTTCAGCATGACAAGCCCATACTTTTGGAGAGTTTATGAGGGTAGGAAAAAGTAATTCTTTGGTTGCAGTTGGTCAAAATATGTCCATATATCTTTTCTGTTAGGACTCGAGTGATTAGGCAAGGAGAAAATATCTCTTCTCTTGAGAGCATTCCTCTGGATTTCATTGTATGAGAGCTCAGTTTCTTATTGCTATTCAATATCATTGAGTGATTGAGGGAATGAGGGAGTGCTGATCACATAACTTTTCTATTGCTATTCAATATCATTGAGTGATTGAGGGAATGAGGGAGTGCTGATCACATAACTTTTCTGTTAGGACCCAAGTGATTATTAGGCAAGGAGAAAATATCTCTTCTCTTAGGAGCATTCCTCTGGATTTCATTGTGTGAGAGCTCAGTTTCTTATTGCTATTCAATATCATTGCATTTCTTTTTCAGCAGATTCAACTCTGTTCTATCACTCCCACATTAATCAGTTGCCGAAACCCAGTTCTAAATTACCTTAGTAGTTGGGAGCCACTTTCCAATAGAATAAACTAGAAGGGTAGATAAAAAAAATCGAAAACAGGAATCCTTTGAAAGATTAAAAAATAGAACCAACAAAAAGAAAGTACACAGTTCTTTCCATTTTTATATTTTATTCAATGTCTTCACAGAGAAGTTGCTCTTAACCACTGTCTTTCAGATAAATGACAATGCAATTTTTTGGAAACATCATTGACTAAAATACTTGCCAGTCTTTGCCAACTTATTCATATTATACAGAAAGTTAGAAACTATGTAAGTACTCATTGAATTTGGACAAGTTCCAAACCTGAATCTGGCTACGGACTTGACCCAGCTTGAATTCCTGGGAACAGAAGCATTTCAGAAGTATATACTATAAGTTGATTTCATCAATTTTATAAAAAGAAAGGTCTCAAAAGAACCTGATCTTCAAGAGCTTCTCTCAAGTGAGACACAAGACTAGTCCTTGATGACTCTATGGCTGTTAATTGCTCAATGCAATCCTTCAGTACAGAATTATGCCCCTGGAGCTCATCCACCAGTGCCGATCCACCAAATTGCCCTGCGTTGGTTGAATAGCAAACGATATAGAAGAAATCAACAAGCATTCCTACTTAATTAACACTTTAACTAAAAAATACTGGGCTAAATTGCAATTTTGGTCCCCCCATCTACTTTCCACTATTTTAGCCCTCAGATTTTAGAAAGATTGTAATGTCAAATCCTCAATTTTGCCTATATGTATTTCTTTTATTTTTTTTTCTTTTACACAGTTTATTATATTATTTTATGATAGTTCCTTAAATGAATCTTAGGTCGGGGATTCAATTGAACCAAAACAAAACATAAAACCTAGTCCTGATTAACTTACAATTGTATAATGGCAGATATAACAGAGGATAAGGTTTCTTTCTACTGTAATAGTTGTAACCAGTGTTATGAATATTGGATAATAGAAAATATCAGGGACCCAAAAATCCTTTAAGAAAATATATCAGAAGCTATAATGGGTTATGGCAGAAGCATTGGGGACAATGTATATATATATATATATATATATATATATATATATATATATATATATATATAGATAGATATCAGGATTATCAAAAATCAGTGGTAGACGCTGCCATTAGACAATTGCATGTCTTTTTTTTATTTTTTGTCAAGTGCCACAAATGTTCTTAATTTTTTTCTTTTCTTTGTCTTCACACCATATTTAAATTTCTAGACATAATATCATGACTTTTGCATAGCAATTATATTTCTGAATTTTTTTTATAATGTATATATTATTTCTTCTAACCTAACGTTTTCGTTATAACCCAATATGATTTCCGTTATAACTTTATAAAGGATTTTTGGGGTCTCCAATATTTATGTTATTCAATATCCATAACACTGATATATACATAATATATACATATATATATACATATACACACACCACACACATACAATATAGAAAAGTATAATATATAATATATACACATACATAATAAAAAAATGCAGCATAGATAATTTTAAGAAATCCAAAAATACAATTTTAATGCAATAATAATGAAAGACAAGCATAATTAATGATAATATCATGTCCAGAAATTCAAATAACAAAATCAAATTTAAAACCAGAAATTTCAAGTTTAAAACTATAAATAACAACAAAAAATAACGGAGGCTGCTAGTTCAATGTGGGTAGGGTGGGTGGGACTTGCAGTCAGCAGTGGCCGTGACAGCAGCTGGGGCAGCAGGACTGCACAAATTGTTGGTTCATTGTCGGTAGTGTGGCCTAGGTCAATATTCTGCTATAATGTTTGGTTTGGGTAGGATTCTATGTCCAAACTCATTTTTCCAAAAGAAAAAAACACTTGGTCCCGGTGGGAAAACAAGAAGAAAAGACAGAAGATTAGGGTTTCACTGCCTCAGCTAAGGTCATACATACCCAAGGCTTCTTCTCCTTTGTTTTGCAAGGTTGCCCAATGCAACTCCTTCGTTTCACACAGGCACCGCACTGCCACTACACAACATCCACCATGACAGTTCGGCACTGCCATTCCTTGAAACCCAAAGCAGCCACAAAGGACCGCCATGAAAAACCCACATTGCCACCACTATGGTGTGGCAGCAAACTACAACTACACCACCAATTTCCGCCATGGCAGACTTTTAGAACACTGGTTGTAACCAACAAACTCTTCCAACAATTGCACACTATTTAGCACAGCTATATTACTGTTGATAGTGGAGAGATACAATATGCATATATACTAACAAAGTGAGACCACTTATATATGAACCACAAATTAACTATTGAAGTCAATTAAATAGACAAACAATTACAAGTAATGACAAATTGACATACCTGAAACTATTTCTTTATCTGCTTTATCAAGACAGTTAATGGCATTCCTGCATTTGCTCAATATGGCGTCTTCATCTTTTTGCCCACCATAAACAACATGGAAAGCTGAAACTATTTTCTCCAATGCATTCCCTGCAGATGGCCTCTGCAATGGATAAGAATACAACAAAAGAATGCAATCAGTATGCAGAGCATATTGACAAAGTACATGTACCAAATCCTCTACATCAAGACAAATTATTACCACCTTCATGTTTGTAGGCTTCACATCTCGACTAGTGTTTTCTACATTCCTCCCAACAAACTCTTCCTTGAGAATTTGACCACGAGAACCAAAGACTTTCCTATCTTCCCATATAACAATCTGCATAAAAGGAGAAAACATGTCATGTGGAGAAATTTCGCCCTATGTTTAACTTGATTTATTTTATCATGAATACTTAAACTACAACATGAAAAAAAAACAAGTTACATATTTGCTTATTGATCAATTATTTATAGGAGATGGGGGCACACCAAGATTCTAGCATTCCTCAAGTAAATGACATTGCACCATTATAGTAACACTGAACCATAGAACCAGCCCATAATGCCATGGCCAGTTGAATCAGAAAACACATTTAGAATAACAACCATGAATATAGCAGAATCAAACATCATGTCCATTTAGCAAATATTAGACAATTGTCCATAAATGTCAAAGCACAGAATACACACTCCAGGTAGAATAAGAGGGAAAAGTTTTATTATTGTTGTTGAATAATGATCATCTTGTTGTATAGCTTTAATAAAGCTCGTTAGTTATACCTAGTATACCACAGGCAGTAGTGCTTATTGAGAGTTGTAGTGTCAATTACTCAGATTCAAATATAAATATATAAATACACACCAGCATGTTTGAGAACACGCTGTTTTTCAGTCTAAAACCTTCAACTTGGTATCAAAGCAGGTACAATCCCACTCCCAGTCCTCCCTCCAGAGACTGTGCCAACTGTAGGAAACAGCAACTACTGCCACTAGAATCCTTATTTTTCGCAACAACTTATACACTATAATTTGATTTTATCTCTAATTAATGTGAGATTTCCAACACATTGGGGTCTAGACATCTCAAGGGTAGGATTAGAAATTTTTGGATGGTCCAATAGTGCCTCGATAGCAAGTGACACGGTAACCTCACTAGGATAGGATCCTTATTTCTATAGTTATATTAGAGCCTTGACTATGGTTATACCTTCTCTTTATTAGCCAAAATCACCACTGTTCAGCTTTTACTTGCTATGGCTATCATTTTCCATTGGTCTCACTATATTGACCGCAGTTTGAAGTGGCTCTATTACTAGATCAGGGCAAAAATTAGAGAAAGCATTGAACAATTTCCACAAAAATCAGGATAAATCAAGGCAACAATCAGAGAAAGCTGAGACTCAGAGAAAATGGGATCTGCTTTGCTGCATTCCGCACCACAGGTCTATTGAAAGAAAAATTCAGAAGATGGGATCTACAGTGTATGGGTGGTTAATGTGCTGGCAGGCTGGCCCACCCCACCCTGCCTATGGCCCGACGGATTGGCAGGTAAAAGCTGACCAACCCACACAAAAGTTGTCAGGTTTGTGGCCCGGCCCGTCAGGCCCAGACTTCCTCCCCTACTCACAATCAACTTCACATTAAAAATTTCATTCTTCACAGAGAGCTAGAAGAGGTGATTTACATTGAGCAACCTCCTTAGTTTGTTGCTATGGAGACATCTCGCTTAGTTTGCAAATTATGAAGATGTCCATATGGTCTCAATCAGTCTCCTCGAGCTTGGTTTGGGAATTTTACACATTTAGTACAAGGTGTTGGGCTAAAACAAAGTGAATCAGATCATTCAGTGTTCTATTGTCATACTTCTCTCAAGCAATGTGTCTACTTATTTGTTTGCGTTGATGACAATGATTAAAGGCAGTGATGGTATTAAAATTTCATAATTGTATAAGCACTTGTTCAACCACTTTCAAACCAAATACCTCGGATGCTAAAAATATTTTCTCGGTCTTAAGGTGACTCAATAAAAGGAAGGCATTGTGATGATTTACCACATTTTGGAGGAAACTAACATGACTGACCGTAGGCCCATGACAGTCCTATGGATTAAAATCAGAAGTTAGTGGTACAAGGTGAACCATTCTCAGACCCAAGAGATCTAGGAAATAGCTGCAGAAAATCATCTACTTCACAATCACAATGCCTGATCTTTCAACTGTCATCGGAGTTGTTAGACAATTTTTGCAGGATCCACAGCAATCATTGAAATGCTGCTATATGCGCTCTGAGGTACATCAAAAAATCTCCCAAGCAACAGTTATTGTATGAGGATAAGGGAAATAGTCAAGTTTTGGGATATTGTAACATTGATCGGGCAGATTTCTCTATAGCAAATACTCTACTATAGATATTGTGTATCCATTACTAGAAATCTTATCTCTTGGAGGAGCAAGAAACAAATCAATGTTGCCCGAGAGCTATGGCTGTAGCTACATGTGAACTTGTGTGGATTAGATAACTTCAAGAGTTTAAATTTTGTGAAGTCCAATAGATGAAGTTATATTACGATAATCAAGAAACCTTCACATTGCATCTAATCGAGCATTTCATGAAAGAACTAAACATATTAAGATTGATTATCGCTTCATAGAGAAGTTGTTATCAAGGAGACTAGTGCTGAATTTATCAATTCCAGCAATCAACTTGCAGATATCTTTTGTTATATAGCTTTTATAAAGTTGTCTTTGTTACACCTGGTATGTCATAGGCAGTAGCCCTTATTTATTATTTCTCAGAATTGTATGGTCAATTACTCAGATTCATATACAGACACATACATCAGTGGAGTGGATGAATACACACTATTTTTCAATCTAAGACCTTTGACTATTAGTATTGAACGGCAATAAATCCAGGGCAGGGGAGGGGGGAGGAAGGAGATAGAAGGGGAAATTCACCACAACAAGATTCAAACCTGACTGTGATAACCAGATGATTCGATATGTTACCAAACATTAAAATTTATAGTTTGTACATAAAGAGAGAAATCAGATAATCATATTAAACATTAAACACTTACATCCATCCTCCTTTTTATCTTTGCTATTCAATGCATATCTATGAAAAAAATAGAATTCATTAATTAACTTAGAACTAAGACATTGCACTCGCCCAATAATAGAGTAGGTACGTACGAAATGTTGGGATAAACAACAACCAAACTTGTTCATTCTTTTAAATAAAATGATCTAAGAATTTCTTTTAAACTCAACTAACAAAAATACTACAGCCTAAGTTACTATGTATTATACGGAAAAAAATGAAGTCAAAATGCATGTATCAGATTTGTTAACTAAGAATGAATAATTAAAGTACCAGTCGAAGTGCCTCACTCCTAGCAAAATCATCTCCATTCTGAATCACATCTCGAAGAGCATCTGGAAGGACCTTCCAGAATTCACCTACAAATTCAGCACCTTTTCGCCTGCTGTTCTGTAAAATATCATTTGCAAGATACAGAAATGCCAATTTCTTCTCACGTCGAGAACCATGAAATTGCCTATCCCATGTTTCAACAACCTGTTTGGCTTTGTTCATATGAAAAATACACCAATGTGACAAAGCTTAACCATGTTAAGGATCATATCCAAACGGCGGCATATAGTTATGCAACAAATACAAAAAAGAAGAGAAAAATATTGCATGAATAAGTGAGTATAAGAGTGTGCGTGTGAGAGAGTGAGAAACAAATAATGGTTACATTGCTTTACTAGTACAAATAGAATCCCATATACAGTTCTGCATTTAAAAGTGAGGGCTTAATCATTGCAATAAACCAAGGAAACAGGAGAGGGCCTAGAAACCAGTTAAAAGAGTATTACACTCCTGTCAACATTTCACGGCTCATGTTTCAACTTCCAAAGAAAGTAAAGCTCCAATTCTGGGCAATAGGTGATGTTAGACAATAAAGCATGGCCGCACGAACTCAAAACATTGGAAACATACAACTGCTTAAACAATAAAATACTGAACACATACATCTTAGACCATAAAATGATCTTGAAGGATACTCTCTATGCTTGCTTGTGAACCATTCAGCTTGGCTAGTTTTTCCACTAAAATTTGTGGATTAAATGTGCTACCCATCTTTCCAATTAGAGTCAGGACAACTAATCAACTAGAATCTGAACCTGGATGAAAACCTTCAAATAAGAAACAAAGGAAACACCAAGATTAGGATACAACTAATGGCAGAAAAAAAAAATAACATACAATATATAAAAGATGTAGATTTGTCTATTGATAAACAAGTACAAGCATCAGCTGTTGCAAAAAACACATATTAAGCAAATTAGATGAGGTAATCCTTCATAATAAAATACCCAAGCAAAATGTACTTGAAATAGTTACAAATTCCTAACAAATTCATCTTTCCAAAATGAAAACCATTCACATCAAATGCCTAGACCATAATTGCCTAGTTCACGTTACTCCAGACTGACAAGTGTATAGCTAACTTTCCTAAATAAGTGGCGCATGAGGAATATACTAGGTTGCTATTTAGGTTTGTTGTAAGTTTTAACATATTAATTGGAACACTGCTAATATAAAAATAATCCACAAAAGCTAAAATTTACATAAAAATAATATAAAAATACATATTTATTTTTTACATTTCCTCTAAAATCCAAAGATGTATTCATGTTACATGTATATACAATGTCCTTTCAGTTCTAAATTGTAAATTACCATTCATAATTCCCACACACATGCGCACATATATTCATCAGTTTTAACAATAATGCCTACACACACGCATGCATATGATCATCGGTTTTAACCATAACCATTGCAACAAGCTCCAATATTCAAAAATATAAATTACAGTCCTGCAACTGGTAATCCCACCACAGAGAATCACTTAACAACGATACAACCATCCACTAACAGTTCAGTAATATCTACAATTACCCCTTCCCTCACATATTCCTACTGCAGACAACAGAAGCTCTGCTATTTTAGTACTACAATGAAAACATCAACATTAACGCCAGCCAGAATGGCAATGTCTCGATCAAGGGTTGTGTCTCAATAATGCATGTTCCTCAACAAATTGAAACGAAAACATGCCTTAAACTAGAAAGCACTACTCAGATCCCTACTTGTTAAGCAATATGTACAGAGTTAACACACATCAGAGCCAAGAATTCAAAATGCTTGTTCTGAGCTGGACCTACAATTTAGACATTTATAAAATATAAAAAATATGGGAAAATACTTTTCCCAGTCATGCTCTAGGTTTCTGATATGTCAAAGCAGAACAGACCAACATGTGCCATTATTTTGAAACTTACATATACCTGTCTGAACATGTGTTGCTGCAAATTTACATCTTAGAAAATATTAATATGTAGTTAAGAACTTACAATAGTAAATGATTTATTTATGTGGCACGTTCTACATGGACAAAATGCACTATCCAAGACAAGTGAGAAGTAACATGGGCTAAGGCAAACCAGACTGAATTTCAGGATTATGCAAATAAATTAACTAATAGATTTGCAGACCATACATGTAATGTTTTAAAAGATGGATAGACATAAACACTTACGACATTAATAGATATTACATGTATAAATGTTTTAAATTGCAGCTACCATCTAAGTTGCAGGTGCGTTGTGATTACCTAAATTGTGATTGGTGCAGCCACAATTGCAGTAGTGATGCAGTTGCAGAGATCTCCAAAACCATTATACTGTGTTTGTAGACCGTAATTTAAAACCTTGACAAAACTAAAGTAAAATTAGGGATTTTTTAGTTTAAAATAAATCACAAAAACAAAAAGAAACAGTTTGTTGTCAAAGTAAAATTAGCATAGAAATCTACCAAACAGGCCTGGAAAAAAATGTGAGAAAAGTCTAAAGTAACCAAAGTCACAAGACCTGGCAAACAAACGAAAATCTAGGTAACCAGAGCCATGAGACTTAGCAAACAAATGAAATATGCTTAACAAGATCAAACAGTTTAATATCTAATCCGTTGGCCGATCAGTTCTTGCTTTAATTATAAACTTGCAATGTAAAATAAAATTTTGATACAAAGATGTGACGCTGTTAAATTGTGCATTGATTAAATGAAAGCTGATATGGCCATTTATATACAATCAGATACAGAAAAATAAATATAAGTACAGATGCAACCAGAGGACAGAACAGCAGCTCATACGCAACCATAGAGACACACATGCTTGCCAATCTTAATGAAATCAAATTACAAGCATGGATGCACACATGGAAAACATGCACACAAGGAAAGAATACCACCACACATGGACACATGCAATAGACACACAGGCTTGCCAGTATTGATGACGTCAAATCACAAGCATGGATGCGCAATCTTAGCAATATTAACGAGACCAAAGCACATAAAGGAAGAAAATGGATTTAAAACACACAAGTAAACACAGTTAGTACTTAGATTCAAAACATTAACCAGATCCAGATATAACCCTAATTATTCACTTCAGCACAGTAAGTTTCGTTACAGGCTGCCTCACTGATGACAACAATTATGTAACAAATATATACGGACACATATGTAAGTGTTCTTATCGCTATGACAAACAATCACATGAACTTAAAGAGGTAGACCCACACAAATGCAAGTGTTTAGAGTTCAGACCACACACAACAAGAATATGACAACATCAGCACACACGTCGGTGCTTACGGTTTAGGGTTATACCCTTACACATGCAAGAGTGATATTGCTATGACCACAAGCCATGGACTGAAATTGAATATGACATCCACAAAAACAGTTTTTTGAAGGATTTTTGTAAGGTCCACAGGATTTTATATTCTAAATTCCAACAAACCGTTCGATACCTCCATTATACACGAATTCATCACCAAATATCTTTCCTCGAACCAAAGAGCCAAAAAAGGAACAGGAACGCATAAAAATCCTACTTTTTCCAGTGATTAACTAATTAATTAACAAAAATTACACATGTAGGAATGTAAAAACATATTAAAATAAAAAACACATCATCTTCCTAATCGATAGAAACCCCAAACAATTGCCGCATACCAGAAGAGACGAGGCGAACAAAGAAAGAGCCCAAACATTTTTAAGAAAATGAAAACAAAAATCAGAACTGAAAAATGAATTCCGATTCCCAAAAGTGGCTCATACATACAAAGCAGTAGGAAGGACGAATGCGGTTAAAGAGAATCAGCGAATGAAGCAACGAAGGAGGATTCGCACGGTGCTGAGATTCTCCGGTGTCAGAAAGAAGAGTATTTTGCGAACGAAACTATTGTTTCAGTTGCAGTGAGCTGTAGCGAGGTTTTAGTTCCGGTTTCGGTTTGGGATTCTGCGGTCGTGGGTTTTATACGGCAGCGAAAGGCATCCACAATACAATGTGATCACACGAGAAAGAAACAAACGAAAGCCTCGTGTCTCTAGAGGGCACATTTGGGTTGTTCCCTCAATTACCCCTTGCCCTTCCTCCAAAATTAATCAAATTATCCGCTCTAACGGCGTCGTTTCTGTAAAAGCCTCGCGTTATGTTTCGGTCTTAACAGTAATTGAACAAAAACCCTATACCAGCAAGCTATGCTTTGTAAGTCTTGACTTTTCCTGAGTCTTTCCCCGGTTTCATGTTAAGTTGAATTGAAACTTCTCCCATTTATCTTTTCACAAATAATTTCCAACGAACCGAGTTTAAAAAAAAATACATATAGAGAGAAGATAATGAAAATGAAAAATAAAAATCATCATTTTCTAAAAAAAATTATTTCTTTAAAAAAACTATTTTTGAAAAAAGAAATTAAGCAAATATATTAATATTAATATTAAATATATATATATATATATATATATATATATATATATATATATATAAAATATATATATATATATATATATATATATATATATATATATATATATATATATATATATAAATAGTGGTAACACAAATAGCAGTTTTCGTCATGTCATGGCTACCTAAAGAAGAAGAAAAAATTGTTTCACATGATACATGCATAATTGACATCTAATTCTCTTTATCTTGTGCTTTGTAAGGAATTTTAAAATAATATTTGTGCATAGCTAGGACTGGATGCGGTTTGAATAATACTTGGTCTTAGTCTAGAGTGGTTGCAATTCAAATAATACTCATGTTTAGTGAAGAGAACTTAAGGTCAAAAGAATGCTCGTGTTTAGCCAAAAGTGACTGAGTAATTCTTATATCTTTGTAGTGGCAATTTTTGTTAGTAGAACTTTAATCATGTCAATTAAGAACTAGACTTAGTATGGGCTATGAGACCAACTAATATAAAAATAATTTATGTAAATATCTATTAACCCTTATCTTTTACATTAGATGTTATTAATATGTTACTAATCAAACTAGTAGAGTTTTGTGCAAACAATATTAGAAATAGGTAATTTTAGATAGTATATATGTCATATTGAAATTGTATCTAACAACCCTTTATCAGACACAGTCCTTTAAGAAACTTGCTTGACGGTGTTTGTTCAACACTAAATTTTGTCTGTTCACATCTATCAGATGAAGCTTTAAAAAAATTAAAATTTATAAATACACAAATCCTCTCTTGTGTTCTTGCCCTATTTTTCACACATAGAAACACGATAACCACTTATCTAAAGAGAAATCATGATAGGTGCAAATTGAAGAGAATGAGGACAAAAATGAAAAAAGCAAACGAAGAGCAAAGAAAAACAAGGATGAAAAAATCTTGTGATCTTTATGCCTTGGCTGATAAAACAGCCTTTTTTTCCTCTTAATTCTCAACTCTATTTTATGCCAAATGAATAAAGAAATAATCCAAAGCTATTTATACATAAGTCACAAATGTCAATCTATTGAGTGGATCTCAAATCGATGAGCCTTGTTAAAGTCACCTTGTCATCACCTTAATTTCATTGAGTGAATTCACTCTATAGAGCAATGAATTATGGCATTTAACAAGTCATATTCATTGAGTGCATTTCAGTGTCCTAAGCAAATTAGTTTTAGATGCAAAACCTTAGACTTTTAGGTGCATAGCTCAAAAGAATTGGGTGAATTCAAAATGGCTAAACAAATTTTGAAGTGTTAAACAAATTATACATAAAAGCTTCTATATTCATTATGCATAATTTCCCTAAGCAAAAGTAAAATGGTTGAATGATTTTTCTATAGTAAAGCAAACATTCAGAAATTGATAGAGATGTGAGAATGAGCAAGGACAAGGATCCACTTGAAGAACTTTAAGGACCTATGACACGAGCTAGAGCAAGGAAAGCAAAAGAATCTCTATAGTAAGTGTTGTCCATTTTAGTTCAATACAAGACTAAGTTTCAATGAGAAAAGACCAAGGTTGCGAATTGCATCATGGCTCAAATGGAGAATGACTAATATACCAATGTGATGCAGTTCCTTTTAAGTTATTAATTTGTTTAAATAAGGAGCTAATGATTTGTAAAATTGGCTGACCAAATTATGTTTTGGTTTAACCAATTAATGAACTTTAGTTTTACTTTATTTTCAAGTTGTAATAAGAGCTCATTTGCTAACTTAAGAATCAGCCTTTGGGAGACCAAGAGGGATGCATAGCCTAATGCTTTTTGGGGTGAATTTTGGGCTGCCAAATTTGTAGTTACAATCAGCCACTAAGTAGTGGGGTCATTAATAGCTTAAATGGGATGTAATTGTAATTTATGGGTCTTTTGTAATTTTGATGGTTAAAGCTTCTATACAAGCTAAACCATTTTTACCAATGGAGACAAGTTAAGTTTTATTCAGAAAATTAAAGTTTATCTCTTTTATTTTAGTGAGAGTGATTCTCCTAAGTTCTTGAGTGATTCAAGAACCTTTGGCTATATCAAAGGACTTTCCCCTCCTTTCCTTCCACCTTTCATATTCACATCTTCTTCTTTCACCCGAAATCAAAAACTCACTTCTGTCTAGATTTATCACGTGGTTATAACTCTCGTTCTACACATCCAAAATTAGTGTTTCTTAAACCTAAATTATAGTTCAGAAGGTGAACTTTTATCTCATTTTGGAATCACATCAATTGGAGTTCTACAACTCGAGATATCGATGTTTCCAATATATTGTCCAGACTAGAATCCCAACATCTTTCTAATCCACCTTTTCACTAAGTTTTAAGTTTCCTAACCCTAAAGATCCTAAGTCGACCCTTGTGCAAATGGGGTTCACATCAGAAATTGAGTTTAAAAAATGTTAAGTTACTTTCTTATTACCTAATATGCTAAACAAAAATTTTAAATGTTACAACATGTAGGAAAATAATCATCAAAAGTAATCTATACATACAATTTTAATGTAATTTTTTAAAGGTGACCAAAATATTAAGTACTCTTATGTAAAATGTTAAAAATGGAATAATAAAGCAAGCATATATGTTCTTGTTTCCTAATTTATTATATTTAATATTTAAAATGCAAATTGTTCTTGCTTAAGCTAATGGAGCTGACAGAAACACTTAACTTGGTCTCTCTTTTCGTTGGTATATAAGGTAAGTAATGTTTGGTCTCCTTATCTTAGGGTAATCTCTTATTTATAAGCACCAATTCCCTTGGTCTCGTGCCACTACGGTTGTATGCCTTACTATCTTGCCATTAGCAGAACTACCTCTACATTACGCAGCGCCAATGTAAGGAGTGGTGTAAACTGCCTAAAGTGAGAAGGCATGAGGTCGTCCTTAAATTTATGTCTTCTTGACCTACAAGATCAATGATCACCTTGAGGCCGACATACTAAATGACATGTGACTTATGTACAATCATAACAGACGATCCACAAATACTTGACATTTCTTCATGATTTGTCTTCTACATTTACATTCATCACAATTTTATGATTATTATGTCATTTTTATATTTATTCAAACATTTTCCATTAATTTTAAACAATTTAATTCCATTATTTCATTTCTTAGTCAAACCATTTTAATTTTGTAACATTTCATTTTATCAAAAGTAAAGGGACCGATCAATTTTATTATATTGGAGACCTTTTAAAATTGAGTTTAAAAGAAGTTAACTTACCTTTTTATCTAATATCCTAAGCAATGTTTATATGTTACATGACATAGGAAAATAATGCTAAAAATAATGTATATCATGTTATAAAATAAAACTAATAACAGAGAGAAAAATAGAAGAAAAAAAATAGAGAATGAGAGAATAAGAAGCAACTTATGTGTCTTATTACTGATAGGAAGAGTCTTATTTACAAATACAACATGGTAACCCATAAAGGATATAAATCAAATAGTTAATACAAAATATTACATAAAGAGTAATGAATCATATGACTGCCAATCATATCAATCATATAAGTAATTGCATCAAATCAATGGATGATCATTAATTCATAACACTCCCCATTTGGTGTCTATCGATAAAAGAATGTGTCTCGTTAAAACCTTACTTGGAAAAACCCTTTGGGATAAAATCCTAGTGAAGGAAAAAGAGTACATCATTCTATATAATATTGTTCTTTACATCTTCTATTTCTCCCCCTCATGTAAATTTACATCATTAAGATGACAAAGTCTAATTTTGTGAACCAATTGCTCAAAAGTTTTCCTTGGCAAAGACGTTGTAAATAAATCTACTAGATTTTCACATGAGCGAACCTTTTGGATCTCTACATCACCATTTCCTTGAAGATCATGAGTGAAAAAGAATTTTGGAAGAATATGTTTTATTTTATCTCCTTTAATATATTCTTCTTTCAATTGAACAATGCATGCACTATTGTCTTCATATATGGTTGTTGATTTCATTTTTCCCGAGGATACACCACAAGTTTGTTGCGCATGTTGAATTATAGACCTTAACCAAACACATTCATGACTTGCCTCATGTAATGCTAAATTTTTTGCATGATTTGACGATGTTGTTATTATTGTTTGTTTCACATATCGCCATGAAATCGTTGTGCCATGACATGTGATTAAATATCCTATTTGTGATAGACCATTATGAGGATCTGATAGATAACCTACATCTGCATAATCCATTAGATTTGAATTTGAATCATTTGGGTAAAATAAGCACTACAAAAAAATCCAATTTTTCTACAAACAAAATCTGTATGTAAAGCCTTAAATTCATATGTAATTGAATAATTCAGATGGATTATATACGGAAGAAAATTCGTATGTAAAACAGGCATAGGTAATATGGAAAATATTTTGTATCTAATGTTACATACAGAATAAATATATATGTAACAGATGAGGTCATTACCCACAAAACAAATCTGTATGTAACAGATGAGAACATTATATACCGAAATAGATTTGTATGTAATAATTTAGATTTTACCCTTGAAATAAATCTATATGTAATTGATGAGTGACATTTCCCATGGAGAGATCCATATGTAACCTATTTCCTAATGGATGCTTTTAACAACATATCCTTCAACATAACCATGTAAATTATCTAAGATGAGGAGTACCTCCTCCTTCATCCCTTAAATAAATTAGCTCATCTCTTTCCTCTAATATCTCTCTTATTAAACTTAGAATTCAACTATACGATGTAAACTTGCAAACAATAAGGTTAGCAAAATACTAATTAAGTATATGTTGTACTAAATCTATTTAACTCATTGCTTTGGCATATTAAGCCATAACTAAAGTTGGTGTGCACAATCAAAGGAGAAAAAGTTCATTTTACATGAAAAGTCCCATTCTCCATATGTTAAACAGAGAATCCATAGAAATTTTAGACAAAAAGGGTACTATTTCCTACATTGAGTAATTGGGTGCAAAGTTCTAAATACAAAATTGTTCAATTCCTATGAAAAACTAAAAGCATACTATTTTGATAATTTCTAAGAGAGATTGAGGAATTAACTATAGAAAACTATACTATAATCATTAAATACTACCTCGGGCTCCTTATGAACAGGCTAAAGTTCCATTAAGAAAGTTACATAATTCATGTAGTTCATACCATGTTATTTAATTTTCTTTGCAGGCCATGCCTTCACCCCTCAATTTTGAGTCCATAACTTATGCAACTATAGTGAATCGGTTAAGAAAATCACATTTAACAATATTTTGGATGTAAATAATATCAAATTTATGATGAGAAATTACAATCAAACTTCTTTTCAATAACATAATTGATGTAGCCATGAATTCTATGTGGAGTGAGTGTGTGGGGACAACATCAAATAAAATTTGGCTTAGACACTTTAGAACAAGAAGTTTAAATATCATATCTAGTCGATTTAGTCCCCCTCAAAAATAAGCAAGCGCACAAACTGTAATATGAGAAACTAAAGGCCATCATTCATTTAAAGTTAGATGAATTTATGAGGCAAATCAAAACCAATAACAAGTGTATCCTTGTTTTCTCACTTTACACGCTTGTTAGCTTTAGAAGAGCTAGATCCATAATATTATGTCTAACCATCAAACAAATTGAATTAAAATTACAAGCTCATGCAAAAACTTACAAAACGTAAATTTTGCAATTTTCCTTTAGTTTTAAGGTTGTCAACATCTCGATCAAGTTGTTGCTTCCAAGATGCTAGAAGTGCTTCATCGCCTAACAAACACAAATCTCGCCAGGATAGACTTTAAACAATGACTTTGATATCATGTTAAAAAGTGGACTTTAAGCTTAACTTAATCTCACAAAATTGGCTTGTAAGGTGAGGTTTGCACCACATTTTTATTTTTCTTTATTTTCACATTATTGTTCCACTTATAGTGATAAAATGTGTATTTTTGTATATAACCATGTCCACAATCATGATTCTTAGCATGACCACAACCACAACCAAGGCTATAACTATGACCATAAAAATATAAATAAGAAATATTGTTGCATTCACTTCTAGGAATGGAGCAGAACCAGTTGGACGGATCTCATGATTTTTCATCAAAAGTTTTATTACTTAGCTCAACCATACAAAGACATGAAATAAATTCAGAATATTTGTGAAATCTCTGTTCACAATATTGTTCTCGGAGGAGCAAATTAGTTGATCAGATGCTTTATTTCTTTATTTAATGGTATCATCAATATCCATTGCATCTAAATATATTTCAACATTTAATATAAATAATTTTTCCTTGTAATATCAAGGGTCACCAATCCCACAAATTCAAAATTTGTAGGATTTGACATATTTAGAATTAGCATACACATAATAGTAATAATAGTAATAATATTAATATTAATAATAATAATAATAATAATAATAATAATAATTTGAGATTAAGATTAACAAAGTCAAACCATTCTTATGACAAAAATAATAATATAAATTAAAATTATAAATGAAGAAAGGATTAGAAAAAGTCCAGATCAAGACACACAAACCATTGTCCTTAGAGAGCTGATAACATGTTATAAAATAAAGCTAATAAGAGATAGAAGAATAGAAGAAAAATAGAGAATGAGAGAATAAGGAGCAACTTATGTGTTTTATTACGGGTAGGAAGAGTCCTAATTATAAATACAACATAATAATCCATAAAAGATATAAATCAAATAGTTAATATAAGATATTACATAAAAAGTAATGAATAATTTGAGTATCAATTATATCAATCACAAGAGTAATTGTACCAAATCAATAAAAGACCATTAATTCATAACATATCATAAAATTTTGGTAAAATGTTTTAAAAGTGTTATTATACATGCACTCTTTTGTAAAGTAAAAAAAGTGGGAATAATAAAGGAATTAACAATACTCTTGTTTAGTAACTTCGAATTTCATATGAAAATACTTAATATTTTTGTTCAGTTTGTAATTTGGCTTTAACTCAAATCTTCTCCATTATTCAAACGGTTTAAATCAATTATTTAATGAGAAATGTTTTTTATGTCTATTTCAATCACCTGACACTCACTTAAACTTTTAAGAGTAATTTTTAATTGTAATATTAGTAAAGAAGATGAAAGATAAATAGTAAAAATGTGAATGTGAAGTTAGTGTAAAAAATTATAAAGTGTCAAATAATGAACCTTATTTCATTTCTTAGTGACACCTTTTCAATTTTTGTACCATTTCATTTCAATGTAGCTTTATTTTATAAGAAATAATGTTGTTGATATTCTTTTTGCCTGGTTTATATCATTCAAATTGAATTTTTTTTATCGATAATTTAAACAGAAAAAAACTCCACAACTAATTAAGATATTGTTTGAAAGTCCATAAAAAAACAATCACATCTTTAGCAGGAAAAACCTTATATGAAGACTTAGTGAGCTTTTGGACCCTGTGGCAGTTTGTCTCATTTGATTCCATATGGTAAGGATGTACCCATTTAACATGTCTATCTGGGAAGGTGAGTATCCAAATTCGATTCACATGTCAAAATTTGTATTTATCTTATTATTTTGTTTCTCTATTTTATAGTAGTATTATACTTGTCTTCCCATTTATTTTCATCTTTTCATCCATCCTAAATCCCATTTATTATAGTAGCACAAACAGAAATGGTGCAACAAAAAAAATGAAAAGAATGAGAGAAAAGGTGTGAAAGTGATATCCATTCTGAATTGAAAGTTGATTTCATTTATCCTGTGTACAAACAAAAGCAAAAACAATTCACAAGACCACTCTGCATCTTCTAATAAAATAAGAGCATCACCAAAGCAAAACAATAGTTCATGATTTCAACATGCAGGCTACGTGCATTGCACTGCTCCGCACAGCACGCCTTAACTAATTTCCTTTGAGCATTATACATCATCTTCATCCATCTTCTTCTTCTTCTTCTTCTTCTTCTGCTGTTTTGGACTTTTATTTACTTTTGCTTCACAGTAAAATTGAAAAAATATACGTAATATAAAGTAAAGATGAAAGTGGGGTAAAACGATATGTACTGTGTGGAGGGAGAATTTGGCAGGTTGGTTAATTATGTTCTCCTTTTTCCGATTGACTGGTGAGGCTTCCCTTCAAACAACTCATCAATGTAAGTCTCAATGTCTTCAGCTTGGTACTTTATATACTTCTCTGTCTGTCTCCCTGGGTCAAAAGTCTGGGCGAACCTCGCAACGAATGATCGGTATGCAGGGATAATCACTGCAGAGATGGAAACCCTCAGCTCCGACTGAAGCTGCTCGTCCTTCACCACCCACGAGCTCTGCGTCTTGAGAATATCGTCGAACAAAGAGTTGAAGCTCTTGAACCTCTCCTTCAGCACCGGCTTGTGAACCTTCCCATTCACGGCCAACCCTTCGTGGCTCAGACACTGCAGCACCCTGTTCCACGTCTCCCTCTGGTAGTTCTTGTGGTAGTTTCTCAGCTCCGAGGACTTCTTCCTGATCCAGTTGTCGCCCATCACCTTGCTCATCTCGCTAGAACTCTTTATCTTCTGCAGCATGTACCTCCCATTGTTCATCATGAAGAAGTTGCTCAGCGCCACCTCTTTGTACAGACGCGCCTTCCCCTCCAGGCTCGAGTCTAGCAGGTCCATCACCCTCAACGCCTGTTTTGCGAATGGAGACGGTGTTTCCTCATTCTTCTGCTCTGCATTCTTGCTTGTGGAACCCGCACGGTCCCTCTTCGTGTGCTCCATGAAAACCTGCTCTAATGTTTTCTTGTAGTCCCCTGCTATGTTTAGATAGTTCATGATGTAGCGTGTGAGGGGGTGCACTGCGCCACCTGGGACGGCGCTTTTCGCTGTCTCCGATTTAATCTGGTTCTCTAGGTCGCAGAAGATGTGGATGGATGCCTCCCCAAGTCTGGACCTGGCATGGTTCATCTCTGTCTTTATCTCCTCGCTGGACTCCTCTGGAAAGAGTCTGGCCACGCTGGGGATCACCTCGTAGAGGCCCTCGTACATGTCCAGGAGCTTGAAGAGCTTCTCTCCGGCTCGCTTCGTCATGGCGGCGCCCTCCGCGAAGTTCAGAAGCTGAATCACAACGCCGCGGGAGAGGCTGCTGAAGAGTCCCACCGCCACGGCGTGGTTGTTTGTGAACACGGTCTCGGTCAGCTTCCTCTCGCCGGGGAAGTACACTGCCGCGTACTGCTTCAGCGTGTTGATCCAGGCGGGGATCATGTCCCTGGCCATCGTCTCCCACTGCATCTTCGTCACCATCTCGTCGATGCTGATCTTCTCTAACCCTAGCTTCTGGTTAATCTCCTCGAAGGCGCTCCTCCGCGAGATTATGTACACCTGGCAGCACTCCGATTCGTAGCCGCCGAATAACATCTCGCTGGCGATCTTGCTTAGGCCGGCCATTGTCTCCTCCGAGTACCCCGGGAAATTCGTGTCTTGTTCAAAACCATCTTGTTCTTGCGCCACCTCTTGCTGTTCAAATGCCGCCATGTGTTGTTTTCCTTTGGTATCGAAGCTGTTCTGATTATATCCTCCGGGATCCAATTCGGTTGGGATTCTTGTTTCTTCCATCAGAAACCGGAAGTCCTCCTCCAAATACGTCATCAAACGCTGGTGGATTGAGGAAATGCGGTTCATCATCGAGACTTGTGCACCGCTGATCTTCTCCGGTTCATGATCACGATAATTTCCAGTCACCAATGTCATCAGTTTTGAAAACCTGTTCGCGTTGTTCAACAACCACGAATCTTCCTCCGACACCTCACCCCATCTCGGTTTACCTTCACCCGCGTCGTATTTCATTATCTTCTCTTCAACGAGATCCAAGTACCTCTCAGTGAAGTCAGGAATCTCAAAGTTGTTCGCATTTCCATCGGTTCTTAGTCTCCTTGCGAATTGGTCAATCTCTTGAGCAAGTTTCTCGAGGCTTGGCGGAGTAGACGCGGCGGCTTCTTCTTTCTTATGTTCCTCCTCCGCCTGACCATGCCGCGTCGGGGACAACGTATTCGCTTGAGCGGCGGCACCACCAGGAGGATTAAGCGTGTCACCGGCGTTGTTATTATTCTCCATGACGACGGTTATGTTTTCCTCCTCAGCGAGAGAGATAAAAGAGAAAAAGTGTTTACAAGTGAGAGATGCGTATGCTGAGGAGAATCATACGTTTGTAGTCTTTTTTGATTTTAAAAAAATAATATAAAAATTGAATAGTTGTTTCTGTCCTTTTATTGTGAGGGTTGAGTGGTTGACCGTTGACGTTACTTTTTTTTTTTTCTCCTACGTCGTTTCGTTTGTGCTTCTCACTAACTACGGTTCGTTGAATTGATAGGGATGGGCAGTGAGAGAGAAAAAGAGAGATGAACCTTTCCGCTTTTATTATTGCCTTGTTTGTCGGAGGCGGTGCTTAATGCGCGCCACTCACCGCAACGAGCGGGTTCGGATCTCAATAATAAGACGCGATTCCGGGTCGGATCCAAACCCGATAAATCTCGATGCTACGCGTTATGCCAAACAAAGAGTGATTGAGATTTGAGACAACACTTCAGATCCGGCTTAACAGGGAGCTGAGTTAGCTGAACTTGATAACTTCCAAAAAAAAAATATCGAAATTGAACTGACAAAAATAGAGATAAAGATAGATAGATAGATAGAGAGAGAGAATGAGATATGGCGGAGGTAGAAAGAGGCGAATGCTGTTGCAACCGTTTCTGGTTCTGTGTGCGACGGTGACCGGTGTGGGATTGTTGATGCTGGCGCTGAGGCCGTTGGATCCTCCAATCACTGTCGATTTTCCCAGGGATGTCAAACTCGGAGATTCAAAGAGCTCGAGCTCCGATGGCGGCGGCACGGGCTTCGTCGGAGAGAAACCGTGTGCGACGGTGGAGGAAATGGGGAAGGATTTCGAAAATGGTGTTGTTGCGAATGAAACGTTGAGAGTGAGGAGAATTATCGAGGATCACTTCATCCTGAACGGTGCCTCCCTGTTCTGCGTTTGATTTACCATTTCTGCGGCTTATATTATTTAATAGCATGAATATCCTGCAGTGACTGTTTCTTTGAGTTTCTCTGTTTTGAGGAACGAATATCTATTGTTTCGAAGTTCCTCTTTTAAGGCGTGGAGGATTTAATTGAATATCAGGGGAGCTTGTTGGTACTTGGTAATGTCGTGTCCAAGTTTCTGTTGTTTGTTTTTATTGAATGTGCTACCTTTCTCAGAGTAAAGGAATGCTTGCATTTTAACATAACTTATTTAAGAAAGGGTCTCTTGTTATTTTAGGACAAATTATGGATAGTTTTAATACTACGTAGTTTTTGTGTTTGTGAGCATAAGGTGCCATTTTGGGTTTTAATTAATTGTTCTGTTTTCTAATAAGCCTTTATTTATAGTTACACTTATATCTAAAGTAACAAATGCATTATATTTCAGTAAAAACTTATAGAAACATTTCTAATGTTTTCAATCATCATACATCTAGTTTACTCTCAAGATTGCTCAGCTGTGAAAGTATGCACTTGCTTACGACTAGTAATTATCTAATCTATTTTTTCATCATTCAATTTTACATCCTGTTTTTTCTGAAAATTATATCAATTTATAATTTCGCACCTCTCAGTGAGATTCAATGCATAATGTGTGAATAGAAACCATGTACTTCTGCAAAAACAGTTCTTGAATCAGAAGATGTTGAAAATTTTGTTACAGGTGCTTCGAGAATCAGGGATTTGCCTCCGGAGCAGTTCTGTAGTCATGGATTTGTTCTGGGAAAGACTGCAGAGGCAGGTTTTGGGAACGAAATGTACAAGGTCTTAACTGCTGCAGCACTGAGTATAATGTTAAACCGGTCCTTGATCATTGGCCAAACCAGGCATATTGGTTCTTTCCCAAGCCTTTCTTTTTCATTTTTAAGAGTTAACATTTTTATGATGGATGCATGAAGTCCTAACTCGTAGTTTATTTTAGGGGTGGTTTGGTGGTATCCCTTTAAAAATGGGGCTCCAAACTCAGACTGTTTCTGCATGAAAAATTTGATTGAAAACTGATATCTGAATCACTCACCCTCAGTCTTAAGGAGATAATTTAGCTACCTTAAGAGCATTTGCTGGCTATGCTTGTTATATAATTTTTTAAGCTTGTGTTGACTTCTTGTTCCAAAAACAATTTGGCAATGGAAACCTATCTTTGTCATTTGACACATTAGATATGTGTACTTACAACCACTCAGATATGAAAAACTAGTTGTCTACCATTGACGGATTTGTGAAACTGCTTTCGTCTTGCAATTTATTGTCTGTAATTTGTCTTTCCATTATCTGATTTCCACCTTGGTTGTATATTTCAGAGGCAAATATCCTTTTGGTGATTACATTTCCTATTCCAACTTTACCTTTACAATGAATGAAATAAAACATCTGTGGAGACAAAATGGTTGTGGAACCAAATATGGGAGGCAACTGGTTATGAGGACTGATGATTTTGAAAAGCCAGCTCAAACAAATGTCCTCTGTAGCAATTGGAAGGAATGGAAGCAACCTATCATTTGGTAAAGTGACATGGTTTTTCTACTTGTTAGTCTTTCAAGCATCACGTAATGACTATGGACCTTATATTTTAGGTTTCAAGGAACCACAGATGCCGTGGCAGCTCAATTTTTCTTGAAAAATTTACACTCTCAGATGAGGAATGCCGCTTTGGATTTATTTGGAGATCCTCAAGTCCTGGGATCTCAACCAAATGTATTTGGAGAGATCATGAGGGTTCTCGTATCCCCTTCAAAAGATGTCGAGGCAGCTGTCAATTGGGTTATTGGTGGTGGGGAGAATCCTGACATCTCATTGCATATGCGGATGCTTATGAATAGGTAATATATAATTAAACACTAATATCATTGCATGATGAATGAAGCTGGTGAGGTATACTGTTATATGGTCATGTTTCTTGTTATGTATTTACCTGTTCAGTAAACTATTGAGTGAGCTATGTAGTAGCTTTAATAATAAGAATTGAAAATCAGAATCTATCTGATAATTGAATTGGAAAATGAAATCAAACACAGCATAATTAATTACATATATAAATTACATATAAATGTCCACAAACATATTAATTGCATTTGATATTCCTTCTCAACTTTATCTATTTCAACATGAATCAAATTATAATTTAGAATAGCAACTAATTGGCGTTGCTTTGGGATTGGTATCATTATTCTTGTTTGTTACCCAGGTCCTATACCCACACAAGAATACTGACCCTACTATATACATGTGTATAATGCTCATTCTCTTTTTTCCCTTTTTACAACTAACACGTCTATATCTTGTTTGTGGTCTTCACATGGCACTTATATATAAATTATATTACACGTGTGTATATGATAGCCAATTGATTTCGACATCAAGGCAATATCTATTTTTCTTTCTTTGAAATTGTTCAAAAGCTATGCCATTTAAAATGGTATCAGAATATGTGAAACTTATGCAACAGTCAAACCAATTGTTGGACACATTTTTGTCAGTTTCTCATACATATATATCCGAACCTCTCTTCATGACTAATTACTAGTTTTAGGTAATACTGTTAATGTAGTGTCGTGTCCGAGTTGGAGTTGGTACTGTATAACTAATTACTAATTTTAGGTAATACTATTAATGATTGTTATTTTAATTAACTGTTTTAAGGTAAAACAAACCTGATATTGATGATGTAAGGGGACAAGGTTATGATCATGGGCGCAATATGAAGGATGAAATCCAAGGAGTGCAAAAAAGATTGTTGAACGTAAATCTTATAGCATTTTATATATCATCCATAATTTGAACTTAGTTTTATGTGATATGGGATTTATGTTCGAGAATTATTTCTTTCTTGGATTTTTATAATGTATATATTATTATTTGCATCATCTATAAAACAATGAAAACTTCTTGAAGACAATGAAAGTAAATTTTATTCTAAATCATTATCTTAAAATCAATGAGAAAGTAGAATTGAAACTGTGAATATAATAAAATTTCAAGCACCAAAGTTGACATATTATTTAATTCAATTATCAAAATCTTGTTAACACATTAAATTAAAAAGTAAAGTTGCAACAACTTAGGAAATTGAAAATTTTGAATTTTTTTAGGAATGAATATTTGGTATGATATTTTGTTTGCTATTAATTCTCTGTAGTGAGATTCTACCATTTGATGATAGGTAAATGAATATTGGTATAGATAATTTAAGAGGCCTTATTTATTGTTTATTTAAAAAATTGTGGGGAAATTGATTTGCATCGACTTTGTTCTCTACCCAAAAAATGGCCATTGAAATGAACGTAAAGCTGAAATTTCGTGAAAAACGAAAAATCTTTAGAAAGTCATAATTTGATGAAAATGATTATGATGAGATGGCATAACACATTATTTTAAGAATATTTTTGTATTGAATATTTTCTTTAAATATCAGAACAATGAATTTCGTCTATTGAAACTTGATTTAAACAATTTTTACGATATGGAATCATTTTTTTAATTTTATTTGAAACTAAAAAATATAAATCTTTAAATGAGAAAATTAATTACAAAAATGTTATCTTAATCATGAAAAGTTTTCTAGTTTTAGTGAACATTCAGATATTAATGATCTTGATTTGTTTTTAGAATTGAAAGCATTAGGAGTATCCATCAGAAATATTAGACTTAGTAAAAAGATTGGATTCTTTGAACATGTGGAATCTAAATAGAGTCTCACTTGTAGACATTAGAACTAGTGAGAGTCTTAACAAATTAATTGATGCTTACTTAATTAATTTTGAGATATTTGTTTATAAATTAAATGAATAATAATCATATGATAACCAATGAAAAAATTGTCTATGAAAGAGTTGGAGAATTAATTATATTTATTTTTATTCTTTTCAAAACTACCACTGTTTTTATGCTTCTAACATTTCTGCAGATTCCTATAAGTGCTGTCTTAAGTGAAGTTTTTACTTGAATTTGTTGGGAAATGACTTGGTTTAACTAACTCTATCTATACTCTATTTTTATCAATTTTCTATGCAGCCGAATACTTGGTATGTGCACTAGACGATTAGTGCAGTGCTGCATTGCATTAGACAATTGGCTTTTGTTTGATTGTAAAACCACATGCTTATAAAGTATTATTAACTATAACAGTAACTGTGGAGAAAAGTTTCTTAAAATTAAAATTGCTTAAATCATATCTTAGATTAACAATGTTATAAGATAGATTGAATGGATTAATCATCCTATCTCTTTAAAGCGAAATGTTGGAATTGCTTGATTATAAAACTTTGATCTAAAAAAGCTAGAATATAAAGATTGATAATTCATATTATATTAAATTTCTTTAAAGGCTTTGCCTTAGCTCCAAAACTTTTATACACGGCCTGCCAAGAAGTCAAACAAAATAGTGCTAAGTTAAGTAGCAAATTTGTTTCCATATGTCCTCATCTCTTTGACACCTTTGAGTACCGTGTCCATTCAGCTACAAGGCAAATACGAAGAAAAGGTCTAAAGAATACACTTTAGATGCATAGACTCTCTGTCTGTTGAGGCACTAAAACGCCGTCTATTATGATATTTCTGTTTGAAGATATCAAATAATATAGCCTCTTGAATGGTTTAACCGTAACTTCAAATATAGAAATGTCATAAAAACCAAAAAGTAGAAAACGAAAGGCCTAGCCTTATAATAAAATAGCATTGCATGCATATCTGACGCATTATCTATGCAACATACCGAGTCTTCTGTTTATTCTTTTTTTGGGGGGATAGGAATGAGGTTCAACCTTCTCGCAGGATGTTCTTGACTGATTGATGCTTTTTCTGTCATTTTTTAAAGGTCCATCAGAGCAGTACAGGCTGCATTACATTGCATAAAAAAAGCCATAGAGAGTCAGCACCTAATGTCAAGACCAAAGGTGGTTGTGGTGTCAGATACACCTACTCTTGTTCAAAGTATCGTGCCCAACATTAGCGAATTCGCACAGGTAAGTTCTCAGTTCATGGTGTGAATCTTTTTGAGTACAACAATATGCCTCTCTTAATTTATTAGTGACATGGAAATCAGTGCTTTGAAATTAGAGCTGGGTATCTGCTGTAGTGAATAAATTTTCTTCATTAGCTAGTTTTTATTGCTTACTATCCGAACATGATGCAACTGGGGTGTCTTTTTGACCAGGTTCTTTATTTTGATTATGGAAAGTTCAAAGGAAATGTCTTCGAAGATTTGCCCAAGAAAGATTTTAGAGTGAAGGATTGGGGTCCAGCACCCAGATGGGTTGCTTTTGTGGATTTTTTTCTTGCATCTCGTGCCAAATATGCTGTTGTCTCTGGAGCTCATCGTCGTGTTGGAACTACATATGCTCAGTTAATCGCTGCACTGGCTGCAACACGCAATCTGGGTAAATGCACTGTCCTCATGTATCATTTTTTGTTTTTATTTGTTTCTTCGAATGCACCATTGAAGCATCTGCAAACTGTTATGTTCAGGAGAGAACTCGACTGGTTCAAGTTTTTCATTTTTGAGCAGTTTCCATAGTAATATTTTGAGTGAAGGTTTAAAGAATCAAGTTGGGTGGGGCCATGTGTGGAACAGATATGGTGGAGAGTTGAGTTGTCATAACCAGACGAATCAATGTGCTTTCACAGCAATTCTCCCTCCTGGTTGGTGGGACGGCCTAATGCAGTCTCCTATTCCAAAGGATATTAATCGTCTTGCTGCCTATGGCATTCGACTCTCTGCTCTGGGCGCAGTTGATTTCGATTCCCTTCAAAATCACTGTCTTTCAAGGAAAAATGTTGAGAGAACCATCACTTTCAATTTGTAGCCTTCGGAAGTCACATATCATTGTATTCTTTATGGTATTAAACATAATAATTTATTAGTATAGATTTTGTTGCGTCATTCCTTTTCTTTACCTTTTTAGTCCATCTTTTATCAATTTAAATGTAGTCCTACAAATTTAAGTTGTTCATCCGGTTAAATATAGAAAATGAGTAAAAGAAATAAATGAGATTCAGCTAGATTGTTAGTCTAGATGATGAAATCTTTAACATTTCATAAATAAGTTAGTAATCACTTCACAAAATAAATAAATATAATATTTACATAATTAAAAATAAATTAAATAAAACAAATATATAAATATAAAAGATAAATAAAATATTGTAACTATAAACAATAAAAATAATATTTTAAAAAATAAAATATAAGTAAATAAAATAATATATAATTTAAAATAAATAAAAATTAAATAATTCAACATGAGTTTTACAAAATTAATGTAAGAATAGTTTAACTTAACTCCATATCTTATAATTAAAAGTTAAATAAATAACACCATAAGAATTCGTTTAAATAATTAAAATTTACATATTCTTTTATCATATTTTCTTTCTTTCTTTTGTCATTTTTTTTTATTTGACGCTATCTTTGCTTTCACCATTAAACTTACTTTTTATTTCTGGTCCTATTCTTTGGCAGGATAATGACCTTAGATGCTTAAAGACTAACCTTATGTGTATGGTAGGGTGAAACCTATTGGCAATGGCTCTGCAGAGCAGTAGAGGTCACCACGTGTAAGCGTCAAGTGAATTTGATCTTATTATATTTATCCGGATAATTGAGTCATAGTGTCCTGCTTGCCATAACATGATTCAGTGTGCCTAATGTGTTGTATACTTGGAATTGTTTTAAGTACCTGATTGCTATAATATGTTCAAATGATTTTACACTAGCTTACCCTTTCATTTTCGTGTCTGTGCTTGTCTTTCTTTTCTTTTGCTATGATCACCTCTTGGTGGGAGCAGATGAGAGAAACGTTCAAGGTGGGTCTGGTGATAGTAGCGGTGCAGCTTAGAGTATCCTGTTTTTGGTGGCTCTTAGGAGCAGTTTCACGGCCATGGGGCCTTTTTGTAATAGTTGTCCTAGTGGCAACCCCCTTTATCAAACTGTTATATTGCCAACTTTTAGATTCTATTTTGTTCATGACATGGTAGTATGCCTAAGCTACCTTTTCCAGTACTCTTACAGATGACTGTATCGGTTAATTTTCTTATGCTTCCTCTTCATCTGATTGCTCCTTTAATATTATAATTTTGTGATACTTTATTGAGTAGATTTATTCTATTTAAATGAAATGTCACATACAACATGAGTTTTATAAAATTAATGTAAGAATAGTTTAACCTTAGTCCATATCTTATCTTAATTAGTAAAAGTTAAATAAGTAACACCTTAAGAATTCGTTTAAATGATTAAAATTTAACGATTCCTTTATCCATATTTTCTTTCTTTCTATTGTCATTTTTTTTCTTATTTAAAGTTATCTTTACTTTCACGATTAAACTTACTTTAAATTTTTGTCTCATATTTTTTTATTCTCTTTTACTAATCAGAATCTTATTTATATATATATATATATATATATATATATATATATATATATATATATATATATATATATATAAACAAAAGTTTTTTGAATGCATGTTAAAAAATTCAATTTTAAATTTAATTTAAATCTATAAAATCAGTTTATAAAATAAAATTTATACACTATATACCAATTTATAAAATTAGATTTATATCCATAATTTCTATATATAAATACCAAAATAATGAAACAAATTAAAGTTATACAATAATTTATAAAATTAGATTTATATCCATAATTTCTATATATAAATACCAACATAATGAAACAAATTAAAGTTTAGAGAAAAAATAGTTTTTTAAAATGAAACTTCTATAAACATCTTTTCTACTTATAAACTTTGTTTAATAATGATATATTTAAATTCCATTTTAGATAGATCACCTCGACAATTCTCTAAATTCTTACATTTTTTAATTAATCTCACTAATCGATAACAAAAACAAAAAAAGTAAAAGTAAAATAAAAAGAAAATTTTATTTCTCGATTAGACGTTATCCGATTTTGAAAGAACGAAGTTACATATTTCTTAAATAAAATATTTTTTAAAATAACATTTTCTGTAAAAAGGGTTTTCATAATGAGACGACAATATAATATTGATAAACGAATAAATAAGATTTCATTTAGTTCAAAAGTAACTAGAATAGT
>Ga0214543_1000840_pt1 | contig 56113 bp, 29 predicted proteins | sample CNSS2metaG_FD_160094 | JGI IMG/M metagenome (GOLD analysis project Ga0214543, IMG submission 160094) | Root nodule microbial communities from cowpea collected in UCLA plant growth center, Los Angeles, California, USA - CNSS2 | ecosystem: Host-associated > Plants > Roots > Nodule | place: USA... | reverse complement strand
TATATATATATATATATATATATATATATTTCTAATGCTTGCAAATTGGTCTTTAATTAATTTTTGGTTGTATTTGCAATTTAGTTCTTGAATATTTTTTTAGTAATAGCTATTTATTCCCTTACTAATTTTTATAACTGAAATTAGATCCTAATAAACTAATTATGTTGACTTTTACTTCAAAATTTTAATGAAAAATATTCATTCAATATACAGTTATTAAATTTACAAAGATCCTTATTTCTTATTTGATTGCTAATATGAATTTAAACTAAAATTTTTAACATTTTTTAATTTTGTTAGTAATTCAGTTGAAAAATTCATCACTAGTATGAATCAAAGAAAATTTTCTAAAATTTTAAAAAAATTAAAATCAAGTTAAGCCATCGATGATCCATAGAAATAGATGTTAGAGTGTATTAAAATAATGTGATTTCTTTTGTATTGATTTTGGGTTTACTAAGGGGTTAAAGAGCAAAATTGTGCATTACAAATCCATGAACTCAAGTAAGAGGATTGTTTTACTCATGTGACATGGCAAATTTAATGAAAAAGATACGTTTGAGTACAATTTTTTCTTTTATTTCAATGAAAACCTTCCAAATGTAATTACTAAAATTAAAGACATATTTCTTTTTATAAACTATCTTTCTCCTTTTGTGCAAAACTTTATCTATAAATACAAACACATCTTTTGCCACAATTTCCTACAACTAGAGAAAGAAAGGCCTAATGTAAGCTTTCTCTTTTCTCCTATTTTTTTCTTCTTCTCTTGTTTTTTGTTTCTTTTATTACTGTCTTCTCTTCTCTTTTATTCTTTTCTTAGTTATTTAAATTCATTGTCATATATTTTCATTCAATTAGATCTAGAGTTAGGATTTATTAGTTCTTATGCTTCTTAAGTCCTACTTTATAAACTATGGTTTTCTCTCATTTTAAAACTTCTTGTGAGGTGACATAAAAAAGGGAATACATCATTTTGAGCTTTCCATTTCAATCTTAGAGTTATTTTAACTTCACCAAGTAAGGGAGGTTAATCCCAAATCTCCAACTCTTTATTTTGGAACATTTTCTCCAAGTATACAATTGGCCTTTTTATTAACCTTTATGTACAAAATTTGCAAATTCTAAGTTCATAAATGGATTATTTGGGTATGAAAACCTAGGCTTAGGATTAAAAAATCACCTCATTTGAAGTTTGACCAAAAGTTATAAATAAAACAAGTTTGTTGTTTTACTTATAAAATACATATGCAAAAATTATGTTTTCTTTTATGGTTATTGTTTTCGTTTTAATTTTCTTGATTTACACTATTTTTTATTGGATAACAACCTTCTATAATAATTTAAGTTAACTAATGGATGAAGTATTTAAATGTATACACAAATCACTAAAATAGTTATACACAATACATATATGAATTGTTTAAAAAAAATTGGAAAGTTAAAAATGCACCATCCTACCAAATTTTTTTTGAATAGATTTTAGTTTCAAGAATTGTATGCAAAGTTAAGTGGAAGAATGATTGCAATATAAATTACAGGAAACGAAATTGGGGATAAGAAAATAATTATATTTTTAAGGACTATATGGATAGTTACATAGATACACTGGTATAAAGTCCAGAGAAAGGTCATGTAGAGCTAGGGGAATAAAGGATGGTGATGTGGTTACCTTGGATTGAGGTATACAATTAGACGAGTAAAAATAAATTATAGGCCTCACATTTTATTATCGACCATTTTCTTGACTATACTTTTAGACAAGAAAAATGGTGTAGCGCACACGTTATATCTATGAGAGCGTACTACCTACTAGCACTATTCGTATTGACATAAGATCATTATGACTTGGAAGGTATAATGGCAGCGTTTAAGGGCTCCAAAGTACTTAAAGTTGACTATGCGATGAGTCAAATGATGAGTGTGTGTGTGTGATTACTAAAATAGTGATAATGGTAAGTGTGAGATCTTGAACTCTAAATATACAAACATGATTTTCTTTTTGTGATAAACTTAATTTCCTTTTGGCATGATTCATTATGATTAATAAGCAAATTCATTTGAATAATTTTGTTGTAAACTTTAAGATGTTATGATGAAGTTTTAGAGATAAAGGAAATACTCACCTTTATTTTCTGTTTTTCAAAGGAAGAAAATGAAGACTTAACATGAATCAACGAGATTAGTCTACCTTGACTTTTCATGTAACTCCTAATTTTGTTAAATTTGTAGCTGTTTAACTTGTTCTGAGATGCATTTCCAATTAAGAATTATCTTTATTTTATTGTAAAGGTATTAACAAACTTCTCTTACATACATCTATATGTATATTAACATTTTAAAAGTATAAATATCATGTATATGTTTAACAAATGATACGTTTAAGTGATGTATTTTTATTTAGTCTGGTATTTGTTAAATGAATACAAATTATTTTTCATTATAAAAATAAATGACACATTAGACAAGTATACATCTAGTAGGACCAATTTTTTGTGGTGTTACAAGATTTATACAAAGCAAACTTCTTATTTTTAGACTTTAAAAATCTAGCTCTCATCAATAAGGCTCAGGGCATGGAACTATAGGAGAATCCCAAGCCAATCTAAGCAAGTAAGCTTTATTTTCCATAGGAGTATTCATCACCTGAACTTCATCATCCTTCTCGCTACAACACAAATTACTCCATTTAACAATAATTAAACCTTGCTTGTTAATATCATGAGTCCAAATAAAAATTCTAATCCAACTATCAACATTCTCAAGAAGACTAGTTGGACATTTGTAAATTTGAAAAGTATAATCAAGAGCACAAACAATTATAAAATTCACCAATTAGACATCTAATGAAGACCCCTTTTAGTTTTAAGATATATAGTGTTAATGATGAAGAAAAGCCAAGAAAAATCCCCAATGGACATTAAGATAACTAAGAGGTTATTTACATGTGAAGGTTTAGTTTCAAGGATTCAAGAGAAGAAGAGAATTTAATTAAGTGAAACAAAAAACAAGAATACTAGTTGAAGCATAAGGTCGAATATAAAATGCATCATAAGAACCAAAATAAGAAGAAAAATGAAGCAAAAGATGAAAGACTATAAAGGAGAAGGAATAATGGTGATGATAATTGGGTGTTGCTGCCACTTGAACCTTAGGCTCAAGATAAGACTAAGGGGAGAAGACACTCTTAAGAGAGCTCTCACAAAGGTGGCCAAATGTTACTTAAAGTATTCAATCCTTTTAAAAGTCTAAGAGACCTCCTTTTATAGGTGATGAAAGGGGTCTCTTTGCAAAAACAAAAAGCTAAAGACACTAAAGCAAATACAAATAAAAAGGTTCTAGAAACCAGGTCACCTCAAAGGAGACTCCTTTGGTGTGGGACATGACCTAGCTTGCTCTCGAAGCCTCTCCATGTGCCCTTGACCTTCTAGAAGGGAAGGTCAACTCCATACTCTCCAATAGAGGTGTCAATTTGGCCTCTAGCCCATGGGCCAACCTTGGCCCACTCTTCATTAAGCCCCCTTTTAGGGGAGTCCCAAATGAGAGGGCCAAAAAAAGGTCCCACCCCCCAAAGCCCCATCTTTAGTGAGTTAAGGCCAGGGCTAAGGTAGGTTAGGCCGCCCAAATAATACTACATTAAGTCAGAGTCAAAGATCAAGTCGAGCGACCCGATGGGTAGAAGACCTAAACAGGCTCGATGAGCTAAACATGTTTGATGACCCGGACAAGTCTAAAGCCCCAGACGAGCCCGATGACCCAGACGAGTCTGATGACCCAAACATGGTTGACAACAACGACGGGCCCGAAAACCAGGATGAGCCCGAAGACCTAGTCATGTCCGATGATCCGGACGGGCCTGACGACCCAAACAAACACGATGACCTGGACAGGCCTGATGATCTGGATGAGCTCAACGATCCAGACAAGGCTGACGACACGGACAAGCTCGATAACCCAGACGAAACCGATGGGCCCGATGATTTGGATGGGCATGACGACCCGGACGGGCCTAACGATCCATACGAGCCCGACATTATGAACAAGCACAACGATTTGGATGGGCTCGCTGAGTCGAACGAACACAACGAAATGTACAAGTCCGACGATCTGGACAGGCCCAACTACACGGACAAGCACGATGACCCAAACAGGCCCGTCGACCTAGACCTACCTGAAGACACAAAAAAGCACGATGACCTAGACGGGCCTGATGACCCAAACGGGTATGACGACCAGAACGAGCTTGAAGATCTAAACGGGTCAAACAACCCAAACAAGCATGACAGACTCGTCTTGTTCATCGGGCCCATCAGGTTCGTCGGGCTCGTCTGAGTCATCATGCTTTTCTGGGTCTTCGGGCCCGTTTGAATCATCCCCGACCCGTTCGGATCATTTGGCCCGTTCAGGTCGTCGGGCCTGTCAAGATCGTCGTGCTTGGCTGGGTCATTTGGCCTCTCTAGATAGTCGGGCCCGTTCGTCTCATCATTTTTGTCCGACTGGTTGCGCTCGTTTAGCTCGTGAGGCACGTCCGACTCGTTGTGTTTGTCTCGTTCGTCGGGATCGTCTGTGTCATTGTGGTTGTCCGGCCCGTTCAGAACGTAGGACCCATTCAGATCGTAGGGCCCGTTCGTCTATTTCGGCCCATCAGACTCGTTCATGTTTTCATTCCCGGCCCATCGGACTAATTCATGCTTTTAAATCTCATAAAGGATGTACTTTATGAGAGTTGTGTTATTATCCAATGATTAATCAAATTATGTTTTTGGTGGTGGTAAAGTAGTATATAATATTTACTTTAAATTAGTGATTATTATGTTAAGATAGGACTAACAATTTTGCAAATGACTTTAATATTTAAAACTAAAAAATAAAATTTTTTAGTATGATTTTATATTTTAAATGTGGGAGGTCAACTTGAAACTAGAGAGAGTAAAATTTAAAATATGAATTTCATATTCTAAATTAGGGAATGATATTTAAAAGGATGAATTAGTGAAGTCGATATGGGTTTCATATTCTAAATTAGGGAATGACATTTAAAAGGATGAAGTAGTGAAATCCGATAACTACAGTAAACATTCGTTTAAGTCCGCATTTTGATCTTGAGAGTTTGATGCAGATTTAACCTGGATGCAGACTTATAAAATTTAAAAGTCATATTACACTATGTAATTTCAGGGTCATATAATTACAATATAAAATATTATGAGTGTTGAGAATTTGTAAAGATTATAAAAATATGAGAGATATAAGATATATGAGGAACTTGTTATTTTATTTTTTTCATATAGTCTCTCTCTATAAATATAAATAAATAAATATATATAATCAAATGGCTTTACGTGATTAGTTAAATGACACATTGTATAATTTTTTTTTCTAAAAATAAAGTCACAACAGAAAATTTTTCCTTTTCAAATGTGGATTTAAACGGGAGACAAACTTAGATGAGTACGGATATAAACAATTTCTTCCTTATTTAAAGGTAGAAAACAATGAAATGAGAAAGTTAGGAAAGGAAAAACCTATTGCAAAAATTGAGGAAGGTTCTTCTTATGAAATGCCTTTAGTAAGCACATGTTATACCACTCTCAATATTTCAACAAGCAAATTTAGTGGACCAAATACGCACGAGGTTTTAGAATCTTATTTTAATTTATTTTAACTATAATTTAGAATTTTTAAAATAACACTTTTACATAAAGTACAACCACAAAAATTAGAGACGCCTACAAGTCTAAAATAATGGACAATTATTTTAGAAACAGGTACCAAACTTGTAATGAGATAAACGTTTCGATTTGAGGCTAGTGGTAGATATTTGAACATTTTTAACATTTAATCATATTTTCTTTTTAATACAAGGATGCTTTCATTATTTTGTAAGTTATAAATTTAACACAATTTTCTCTTCTATTCTATCAAATAAATCTTTCACAAACTTTTCATTCATTTTTATTGTATTCTTTTTAATCTAAACAATCTTATTTTTCACTTGATTTCTTTTTCTTACTTTTTTTTTAAGTTAATGTCCCCTCAATTAAAATGAAACTAATGAGTTTTTATTTTGAACGTGATGTGAACTTTTTATTTAAGGAGCACAAACCTCTTTGTTAGTGAATTAAATTTTAGAGAACTTCTTAAAAACTTTTAAGAAGTTTGATACAGTTTTTTAAATCTCACTTCTTTGTCTCATTTATACTTAGTCTTCTCAAAAAACTGTTAATTTTTTTTTACTTCATACTTTTCCAGTTTAATTAGTAATTTATCCTTAAATTTAGATTTTTATTTTGATACTATATTTTATTTTGACTCAGTTGAGTATGTATGTTTTAAAAAGATATTTAAAATTTAACATGTAATAAACTTAAATTTTAACATATGATATTTTCAAATGATAATAATACTAATTTGTCGGAACAAAAGATAGGATTCAATTGAATAGAAAATAGATAAAAAGACAAAAACAAATCAAAATTCTAAATATCAAAAACAACCTACTAATTGAATTTTCTTTTTTATCTTTCTATTCAAATTTCATTGCATCCATTTTTTTTTTTTAATTTAGATCCAATATTCTAAACGATGTATAGTATATCCACTGCATTTAGAGTTCTAAGCTACTAGAAGAGAGATTCCAATTTATAATTATATATTTGTTTATTCATTCCACCATTAAAGCAGCCACTATGCAATAGATTTCACCTTACATATTTTTAGGTTCCATAATTTTATAAACTCAAAATTTTTTAACAACAATAGACAATTTTAAATTAAAAATAAAATTTATGCGAAATTATCAATACATTTAATATTTTAAAACTAATTTTGTGAAGTAGATTGTTTTTGACATGTGGGTCTACTACCTCTTCATCAACCCACCTTAAAATAGAATGGATCAAGATTTTATCCACCTTTAGGTGACATATTCACTTTTCCTTTGACTTGATGGATGAAAATGAGAAAAATTAATAATTTTGTGAATGGTAACCATTATATTGAAATTTATATAGACCAAATTGATGTAAAGTGTAATTTTGAACCAAAATAAAGTATAATTGACATGACATGATACATAATTAATTTGATGGTGAGGTGTGGAGGGTAGCATGAATCTATGGAGAGATTTTTTGTTTCCTATTTTGAGTTTTGTCTTTAGCGTTCAGTTATGCATGTCAGAGCATGTTGTCTTCTTCTTGACCGTTTCACTTTATTAATGTCAGTTTTTGTTGGATATTATTTCCATGTAATGACAAAGCGCTGATTGAGGTTGCGTTAGTCAAATAACATTCTATCATTGCATTATTGATGCTTATACATTTCTATTCAATTTCTCTTCCTCAACTCATTCCATAATAACTCACTTTAATAAATTTATTCGGTGTGCAATATTTTGGTATTCGGATAAAGACTCAACTTAATTATGTTTGGCACAAATTTTAAGATATTTGAAGATAATTATATTTTAAAAAACTATTTTTACTAAATAATTTGGATATAATGATTTTATATAATAATGGATTACTTTTAGAAAAATTTTAAGCAATAATATATATAAGAAAGTTATAAATACAGTTAATTATGATAAATTATACTCAATAATTTATCATAATACACTTATTATATTATTATTTAAGTGTTGTAGAATATTATGTAATTAGTAGATCTTTCTTTAGAATCTCTTGATACAAGATAATAACTCAATTTTTTTAAATTTTATTCTCCATTTAAAAACGATCATTAGAAAATGTCTTATTAGTAGTTAATTTTAGTGACCAAAAGTCACTATAATGACTAATTTAAATACCAATTTATAATGTAATAAATTATTGGTTACTAAAATAGTAACTAGTATGAATAAAAAAATATAATTCGTCACTAAATTGGTTTCTAAAATTAGTTATCATGATTTTGGCTACCAAAGGAAATTTGTTACTAAAAATTAGCTACTTAGATTTTTCCTACCAAAATGACTTAGTTACTAAATTGGTCTCTAATTAATTAGTGACCAATTATAATTTTTTATTTATAATAGTGACTATTTTAGTAACCAATAATTTTTAATTTTGTAAATTGGTATCTAAATTGGTCACTATAGTGACTAATAACTTTTGACCACTAAAATTGGTTACTAATAAGACATTTTCTTGTAGTGAATCTTTCCAAAAACAATTTGCCTAAATCCGATAAAGAAAACATTATACTCATCCAATGTGTATTTTTGGACACACATAATCAATGTATAAAATGATTCATCTAATGTTTTTTGTTATACTTATCTAATCAATATATGGACGAACTCATCTAATGTGTATTGAAAAATCCGTCTAATATTTTTCATTATACTCATGTAATCAATGTATGAACAAACTTGTATAATATATATTGTAATATTTATCTAATCAGTGAATGAACAAACTTGTCTAATGTGTATTGATAAACTAGTTTAATTTGTGTATGGAAAGACTTGTATGATGTATATTATTAGAGTCGTCTAATCAATATATAATGACTTGTCTAATGTGTGTTACTATACTCGTCTAATAAATACATCGACATACTCATCTAATATGTTTTTTTGCTTTACTCATCTAATCAATTATTTCCTATAATTGTCTTATAATTTTTGTTATACTCGCCTAATCAACGTATGAAATGACTTGTCTAATATTTTTTGTTATACTCATCTAATTACTGGATCTAATGTGTATTGTTAAACTCGTGTAATTTTAATGTTATATTCTTCTAATCAATATATGGAAAGACTTGTCTGATGTGTATTTCTAGACTCGTCTAATCAATACATTAACAAACTAGTCTAATAAGTATTGCTAGACTTGTCTAATTGGTATATGGACACACTCGTATAACGTGTATTGTTAGACTCGTCTGATCAATGTATATTCAAACTCGTGTAATGTGTATTGCAAGACTCATCTAGTCAGTGAGTGAACAAACTTATCTGAGTATATTAATAAACTCATATAATTTGTGTATAGACAGACTTGTCTAATGTATACTATTAGAGTTGTCTAATTAGTGTATGGACATACTCGTCCAATATTTGTTACTAGACTCATTTAATTACTGTATGAACATAGTCATCTAATCATTGTTTGTGCAAACTCATTTAATGTGTATTGTAAGTCTCGTTTAATTGGTGAATGGACGACTCATCTAATGTATATTAATATACTCGTATAATTGGCGTATGGACAAACTTGTGTAATGTGTATTGTTAGGCTTGTCTTATCAATGCATGGACACACTTCTCTAATGTTTGGTTCTATGCTTGTCTAATTAATGTATGGACAGACTCATCTAATGGGTATTCCTAGACTCGTCTAATCAATGTGTGGAATGATTTGTCTAATGTTTTTTTGTTATACTTGTCTAATGATTGTATGGTCAAACTCATGTAATGTGTATTGTTAAATTTGTTTAATCCGTGCATCGACAAACTCATTTAATATTGTTTGTTATACTTATCTAATTAGTGTATTCTTAGACTCATCTAATCAATGTATGAAATGACTCGTCTAATATTTTTTGTTAGATAATCTAATTAAGGTATGAACAAATTCGTTTATTTTGTATTGTTAGACTCGTCTAATGGTTTATTATACTCGTCTAATCAATGAATGCACAAACCCGTGTAATGTGTACATTGTTAGACTCATCCAATTTTTTTGGCTATATTTGTTTAGTGTGTGTTGCTAGACTCGTCTAATCAATGTACGTCTGGTAAATATTTATAAACTCAATTAATGACAGTATAAATATATTAGTGGTATATTTTAAATAAATTATTTTGTTAGTTTTTATCTTTTGTTTCGGTCTTACTTAAATCTAAAGCTTTACATTTTTCAAATTGAAAGTAGTAAAAAGTGAATTCAAAGAATATAAAATAAAATTTGTAACATTAGAAGTGTAATTTTTTTTTATTCCAAATATATAATTTAAACGTTTGAAATGAACTATTAAGTATACTTTTTATTTTTTCTATTATAAATATAGTTATTTAAAACCTTATACCAATTTCTATGTGTAACATCCTTACCTTTAATAAACTGTATTATCTACTTTACCCTTACTTTAAAAATAAGTTAGAAATTTTGTAAAGACCAATCTAGTGACAAATATAAGTTTTTATTCATAAAAGTGACTATTTTAGTAACTAATAATTTTTAGTTTCGTAAATTAATATATAAATTGGTTGATATAGTTAGTAACAATTCTTGGTCACTAAAATTGGTTAGTATTTAGGTATTTTTTTGTAGTGTAAGAAGAAAACAAAACTAATAATATATATATATATATATATATATATATATATATATAGATAGATATAGATATATTAAAAAAAATGAATGAATCTTTTGAAAGACGAGTTAAGATAAAAAGTAAGAAAAAAAGAAGAAGAAGCTAAGCTAAAGAAGCATTATCTCTTCATTAATGGAAGTATTCATGAATTGGAATTCAGAATGCATTATAATTTGGCCTATAAATTGATAAAATATAAAAGAAGCCAAAAGAGAATCAAGTTACTTAATGAAAAAAGAAAGAATTAAGATAAGGTATGCTAAGATAAGGAGATAAGAAGGAATATTTTGCATTTAATGCACATGTCATGGATTGGGTATGCTAAGATAAGGAGATAAGAAGGAATATTTTGCATTTAATGCACATGTCGTGGATTGCGTATGCTAAGATAAGAAGATAAGAAGGAATATTTTGCATTTAATGCACATGTCATGGATCACGTATGCTAAGTTAAGAAGATAGAAAACAATATTTTGCATTTAATGCACATGTCAGGGATTACTTCGGAAAAGTTTGGCTTATAATTACCTAAGAAAGAAAAGAAAGGGATAAGGCTTATCTCTTTATTAATTAAGGGAATCTTTGCATTAATTAAAAGTAATCATAATAATTTAGAATAAAATGGACATATTCTTTGCTTATAAAACGATGGAGTGAAAGAGAAGATGTGAAGAAATAAAGAAAGAGTAAGTTACATGGGAGAAACACAGAAAGAAAGAGAGAAAAGAGAGAGAAAGAACAAAAGAGGAAAGAAGGGAGAGAAGTTGGAATAAGGTAACTGGAGAGTGATGTTAAACTCTTTTTATGTTAATCTTGTGTCATGTTAATATTTATATATTATTTTATTTACTTTCATTTAAATTATTTTCAATCGTTATCCTCTTCATTTATATTTATTTTATCTCTAGTTACGTACTAGACTATTTATTTATTTTAATTTAAATTAATCTTACCTTCAATTACACATTGATCCTATTTATTTATTTTATTTTATTTATCTTCGGTTACACATTGTTCCTTCTTAATTATTTAATTTAATTTACCTCTCCCTCTCGCCGTCATATGCACTGATCCTGTTTGTTTATTTAAGCTAATTTATATTTCGTACATGGTCCTATTTATTTATTTCACTTAATTTATTTTCAGTTATGCACTGATCCTGTTTATTTATTTCATCTTATTTATCTTCAATTATGAACAAGTCCTTTATATTAATTTATATTTTTGTTATTATATTTGTTTATAACGTTCTAATTCATATATAGTTATTTATTTATAGTTCTTATCTTGATTCTTATTTTATTTTACTTTATCATTAAAAAATATATAAAAATAAAAAAATTAAATATTATTTTATTTAGTTAAGTTGGATAAAAGAAAGTTATCTATATGTTTTATTGTTAGTTTATACTCATTTTTTTTTGTTGGGATGATATATTATTGGTCAATAATGACATATCTTGAAATTCATCATATTTTGTGATCCTTAAAAATTTCCAAGAGTATGTTTGTTCAAAAGAAAGTCTTGAGTTTGGTTCCAATGAGTTAAGGTCAAGCCCATGTATGAGTATTTGTATTTGGGAAGTCTTTGTTTGGTACACTATGGGGATGAAAAGTAGAGACCATGTCTAAGGAAGTTTTACTAAGTGGGTGGATATCCGGATAGTTCAAAATAATGGCTTGACTAGCACATTCACAGGCCAAAATTGGAACTATCTGATACTCACTCAACATCACGAAAGTTAGGTAGGGAGTGTATATATATATATATATACTTTGTGGACTGATAAATGGCTAATTTTTTCGAGAAAGAAATGATTATGATTGTACCAATTTTTTTATGAGAAATACTCAACTTCCTAATCACTTCCTAAAAGTAACTTTCGGTGTTCATAGTTGATCATCAAAAGTAGAATATGGATCCATATTTCTGATAAAATAAGATTGAGTCTTGTGGTTTTAGGTGCAATTCTAGCCCCTATATTTGTATTGTTTGCCGAGTTTACTAAGATAAGACCTCACTCCTTTCAATTTTTTCTTTCATATGTACCCATTGTATGAGTAGAAGAGGAATATGCTCAGTAAGAGTTGTTCAGAAAATTTTTGGAAGATCTTTTAAAGATTGATTCGGGGATAATTTATAATTATACCCTTAGGAGATATTAAATATATAAATGATCTTCTATTTTGATGTAGAACTCTTAATATTGTACAAAATATATATTTTTGTAATATTTTAGGAACAATTACAAAGATATAAAATATTGAAAAATATATGGATATGAAGTTATGTTAATATTAATGCTATATCCAGGAAAATCTTATAGTACCAAAAACAATTATTCAATATTTTTTAACCGAATAATAATTGTTTATATAATAGTCGGGCATCACATTATGTACATATGATTAATACTATTTTTTTTAATTATACAATATCAATTTAATTTTTACATACTAAAGATATGAAAAATATTCAAAAATAAGAATATTTGTGTTATACTTTACTATAAAAAGATATATGTAATTTTTTGTTCACAATTTATTGTAAGACAAAATTATTACATGACTATTTTTCATATAACAGTGAAAACAATTTGTATTATCAATAAATACATATTACTGTTTTAAATAATATAATTTCAAGAAATAAAAGTAAATGTATTTTTCTAAATTTTATTTTATCAAATGACAAAGTAAATAGAAATAACAGAAGGATAGAATTAAAAATGAAAAAATAGTATAGAAAAAAGAATCAAAACTTTAAATATAAGTTTTTTTTTTATCTAATGTTTTTTTTTTATATTTGTCTAGTGTTTATTGTTAGACTTGTCTAATCAATATACACATAATATATATTCCTAAACTCATCTAATGATAATGTAAATACACTAGCACTACTAGAAATTCTCATATTATATGGAATTTTTCTTACAAATTTGTTAAAAATATTTGTAGGAAAAAACTTTTTTCTGTCATTTTTTTAAGAATTTTAATTGACAGATAATTCCTTCGTGGGTGATCATTTTCTACAAAATTATAAAATTTGCAAGTATTTCCTACAAAATTTGTTGCGAAAAGTGTTTTATACAAAATATTTTGTAAGAAAATTGGTAGCAATTTCTTGAAAATTTTTTTTCACAACAAAATCTGTAAGTATTTCCTACAGAAAAAATTTCAAAACAAAATTGGCAGGAAATATGAGTTTTTTTAGTAGTGTAGTAATATATTTTAAGACAATTAGTTTGTTAGCTTTTACATTTTTTTTTTGTATTATTAAAGTTACGACTCTAATAATTTGAATTCAAAAATAATAAAAAATGTATTCAATGAATATAAAACAAAATTTATAATAGAAAAAAGTGTGACTTTTTCTGTTATAAATACACTTTAGACATTTTTAAGGAAATATTAAGCACAACCTTTTAATTTATTTTGTGACAAATATAATTATTTAAAACCTTGCACGAAGTTCAATGTATATATGATTCATGCCAATTTTATATTAAATGATATTATTTTAATTATTGCATAATAAAAATATGAAGAATATTTTTAAATGTCTAGAAAATAGTATTTTAGAATTGATAGTGTGTTAAAAATAGTGATAGTCGATTATTTTAATATAAATAAAAGTTTTATAAACGAGTTTCTTTATTTGAAAACACACACTTGTTAGCACAAATGATTTTATGCTTGAAGATTTGATAAAGACATTGCATAGTGACGTCATGGAGTTATGATCAATTGATGAAGAGATGAAGACTTGAAGATATGTATGTTGATCAAGCTTGGTGCATGTGCTAAATCTGAGTTTTGCATGAAGATCACAAAGTTTGAAGCTTGGAGCTCTACATGAAGACATTTTGACATTGTATAGGTGTCTAGGGTCTGGTTAAAGTCTTTTAGCCTATTAAACAAGTTTTTTAACATATTAAATGGCTAGCTGCTATAGTTTTATAAGTTACATATTCAATAAGCTAAATTAACTTTCAATCGATTGATTTCACTTCAGTCAAGCAAAATCAACATATAGAATGGTTTTTCAGAGAAGCCAAAACAATTGTTATTTTAAGCATCAATCACTATAAATTTTGGAAAATTCTCTCTCTCTGGATCACACAGATGTGCAGCTGTTCGTGAAGAATCTTTGATTTTCTTGGAGCATTTTTTCTTGGTTTAGAGACTTAGAGAAAGAGGTTTGGTTGGATAGGTAAGCCATCATCTAGGTTTGGTCTTTCTCAATTTTCTGGGTGTTGCTTGGTGGTTTCCAGGTCTGCAAGTGAGAGTGTCGTTGTGCTTTGTTGAGATTCTTGTAGGATTCAAGAGTCTTAGTGTTGTTTTGTATATTTTGAAAGTATAATATTGGTGGATTGTGTAAATCTTTTGAAATAGTGCAAATTCAGGCTCGAGTTGCCTTAACCAATTATATGTAGCTCAGTTTTAAGTGAACCAATATAAAATTCTATGTGCACATGTTTGATCTTTCTCTCTTAGCTTGATATTTGATAAAAAAAAGTTTCAAGAAATATGCTTTTAATAATCTTTATATGGTTCTTGTGTGATTTGATATAATTTGAAGCTGCAATTCTGTTTGTATTGTTGATTGGGATCAATCTTGATGAGTTGTTAAAATTGTTTCTGATTTTATCATCAAATTCATTTTTTGCATAATTTCCAAGTATTTAATCGAATGTTTATGTGTTTTAATATGTTTAAATATATTGATATGTATGGTTGACCCTCTATTTAATGAAATCAAATTGTTAACTCTAATCGATTGCAAATGCATGTTCCAGTAGTAATTGCATACTAAGTTCTTGATCATTCTGATTCAATTAAAAGTGTTTTTACAAGTTGAACAAGAACCAAAGTTTTCAAAAGGGCCAATTAACCCCCTTCTTGGCTAATTACATTTTCATTACTTATAACATTCTCTAGAAACCAATTTTCTGGAGCTCTCTCACTTCTCTAAGCTTTCTCACTCCCTACTCCCCTGTTTGAAATTGGAGACCGCTAGAGTGACCCTTACAGTGAGCTCTTCTTCCTGTTCAATTAGTTTCTTCTCTAGAGTAGTTGGTTTTCTACCTTTTTTTCTCAATCTGTTTGTTCTCTTCTTCGCATGTGAGTACCTCTAGCTTGCATGTGGTGTTCAAGTCTTCTATAAGAGTCTTTGTTGATCAGTGGTTCTAATAGTGTGACCTGATCATGTTTGTGTTGTTCCTAGGTATAGATAGAGCATCTTGTGAGCTTGAAAGGAGTTTGATGTTCTTAAAGTTATTTTAGCTGTCTCACAGGTATGAGGAGCTAATTGCACTCTTTATAAATCATAGACATGTTAAAATTACTAATTGTATGATTATATTATGATTTGCCTGAATGATTGAGTTGTGTGATGAGTATGATCAGTTTAACTGAGGTTAGGTTCCTAAATTGCATGAATTGGTTGTATGATGAAATGTGAGAATGTTGTCTAAATTTTATTGCAATTATGATGAATTGAGTTTATGTATGTTGTATAATTCGTAATTGGTGTGTCTTGAACTCTGTATGTGGTATTGACTTGGACTGGTATGGTTGGAATAACATAAAATTGCATATTTGCATTTTTTGCAAAATTATGTAGACTTGCTGGGTGAGGAACTATATCGTTAAGCGAGTTTAAAGTCTGAGAGCCACATACTTGGTAGTCGTTAGGTGAGGATATTATTGTTGAGTGACTCCAAAGGTAGAGAGTTCACTGACTTGGTTGTCGCTAGGCAAGACATGTCTTGATTGAGCAAATTTTGGGTGATTTAATGATGGCATACCCCCTTAGCCATGGCCAAGCACACTCAATAAGAGTTGGAATCATCTGTGGAAGGTGGGCCCTAGCTCCTATCATCATGGGTCATTAGTGAGTTCTTATTAGTAGTGGCCATGTGTCATGCTCCTAATGGATAGGATTTTTCCTTGGTCTCCAAGTTAGAATATTAGGGTTTTACTTCTACAATTTGGAGACACCTTTAGGGTTACCTTAGGCTATAAATAAGGTTCCTCTTCCTATGTAAATCACCCTTGATTTGAGTAAAGTTATATTGCCAATTTTGTACCATACTACTCAACTTAGGTACCAAGATTAGAGCACCCCTTATAGGTTTCCTCTAGCCATCCTTCCTCAAGAGTTGCCCAACCTCTCTTGAGAGCACACCAAATACCACCATAGCCTCTTCCCCTTGCTTGAGTCATATAGCTTGAAGGAGGAGCCATCATACCATCACATCAAAACTACCTAGCTTGAGTCATATAGCTTGGAAAGAGCTTGTTCCATTATTTGGTAATTAGAGCTTAGGTTATTTTTCTTTGCCTTTGTGTTTTTTTAACCTTGTCTTGTTGTATCTATCTTGGAATGATCCAAATCAACCTCTCTTACACACAAAATAAAGCTTGTAGTAAACATCTTCGATTTTCAAAATTAAAAAGCATCTAGCTCAATGCTCTAAAAATTACACAGCTAGAGTCAAATGAAAATCCTTTGTGTCTAGTTTCAAATGAAGATAGAATCAACTCATTGGGAGTTGTATGGAGAGAGTTATAAGAAAAATAATTAGTAAAGGTTAGAGCTGCAAAAAATGTGTGATCAACATTTTTCAGGTTCTATTGGGCAATTTTGGGCTACTGTTTTGGCCTTCAAAATGTTCCTAAATGTGTTGGATAACATGTTTACATGTGCTTAGCTTTTGTTAAGTCTTTTATTCATATTTTCCATTTGGTCATATCATATGTTTAGGTCATTTTTATTTTAAAATCATTCCATGTTGTCTAGAGTCATGTCTAATCCTTTTTATGTCTCTACTTCTTAGTTTAACTTTGAAAAATCACAAAAAAATATATGTTCATTTTTAAAACTGCACCATATATGTTCCTTTTTAGTGCTGTTATTTTGCATATTTGAGTTCATACTTGTTATTAGATTATTAAAAAGTTCAAAGAGTTAGGTTTCCATTATGTTTGCTTGAGTTTCATATTCTATCTTTTTAATCAAGTAGGTTTCTTTCCATAGTTTGTGCTTCTTGTTCTCAAGTGAAAAATATATTGCCTTTGTGTGGAGTAGTGGTCACTGTTTTGGTGCTGGAAAAATTGAGAAAAAAGTTTCCAAAGAGTTAAAAGAAAAATAGGAAAAAGAAGTGGTAAAAGAGTTAAGAAAAATACATGAAAAATATGCACTATGATCACTACTACTAGCTTTTGGTGTGCTTAACTTGCTTGATTTTGAACCTGTTTTGGTGCAGTAAAATATGTATTCCAGCAACTACATGTCTTGGGTTTTAATGCTAAAAGAGTGACCTAGTGCACCATTAGCTTATAGACAAGAAGCATACATGTCATTCTAGTTGTTTTTTATTTTGTTCATCCATTCTAGTGCATTTCCTTAGGTCATTCTCTTTGTGTGCTTAACCCTTTTTCTAGCCATTTATTTTCTTGTTTGTCCTTCTTGGTACTCTTGGTTTTGTCATACAAACTCTCCTTTTGAAGTTAGCCTTCTTTGTTTTTAACCATTTTCTTGTTTTCTGTCTTGAACTCCTTTTGTTTTTTGGTGTAGGCTCTCTTTGGAAGTGAACCAATCCCTTGAGGTAGCATCTTAAGGTGTGGAAACCTTGAGTGGACTTGAAGCCTTGGTTAAGGAGACAAGAAAAGGAGGAGGGAAACACTTGGATAGTAACATCACCTTTGTGTGTATTCATATTTTTTTTCTCTATTTTGAGTTGCAACTTGTTGCTTTGTTTAGTTTCTTGTAACTTGGCCTAATTAGGTGTCTTGGGGGAACCTTTGGTGTTTAATCCCATCTCTTAATTAAAACCTTATGTTCTATAGTGAATCATTTTTAGTTGGTGAGAGTTTGAAGGTTCTAAATGCCTTCTAACCTTACCTTTAGGCCGTATAGATTAGATTTATTGCTTTCTTTATTTGCTTATAGTTTAGTGTGTGTCTAGCTTTCTTTTCAAACTTAATTCCCATTGAGAAGTTTGGTATAAGAAGGCTTGAAGTAAACTTTGGCAAGGAAAGACTTGATTTTTAAGTAATCCTTGGTGATTCAGCTCTCTTTCTTAGAAGTGAACTTGAGCATTCTTACAGCCTTAAGTCTCCTTAGGAATTTCTTTTTGAAAGAAAATGTTTCTTAATCTAAAATCCAAAAGTAAGATGCATAAATATGTTTAGGGATCCTTTTTAGCAAATTTGGAGAAAGCAAGATGGCATACAAATAGAAAATGAGAAAATTAAAAGAAATGTCCAACTTTCCATTCTAGGGAAGGAACTTAGAATTTAAAAAATATATATGAGAGGATACAAGAGAAGATTAAAAGAAGAGAGGAAGACATGAGAAGGAAGAAAGGACAAAGAGAAAAAGATGAGAAAGAAAAAAGATAGTTAGAGGAGGAGAATTTGCATGTGCATTTGAACTGTAAAATGACGTATGCTGTGTGAATTTTGGGATTTAGGTCTAATTATGCTTACTTAGAAATTGTGGTTGTTTTGGTATTGCAATTGAGATTATTGGTACTGATGATTGTGGGGAAATTTGAGTTTGGTATGTTTTTGGCATTTGTGAATGACTATTGGACTGTTTAAACTAAACTAGAATGACATAATTATGTAGAATTATGTGATGCAGAATTATGCAGACTCGCTGGTCGAGTGTGTACTTGTTGAGCGAATCCAAAGTCAGAGAGTTTTTGACTTGGTATTTGCTGAGCGAATCCAAAGTCAGAGGGCTTACTGACTTGGTGGTCACTAGTCGAGTATATACTTGCTGAGCGAATCCAAAGTCAAAGGGCTTACTGACTTGGAAGTCGTTGGTCGAGTATGTGCTTGCTGAGCAAATCCAAAGTCAGATAGCATACTGACTTTGTGATCACTGGTCGAGAATACACTTGTTGGGTGACTTTTGGAGAAATTTATCTTTGTGAATTCTAGTGATTCATTCGTTGAGCAAGCCATCTAGTTTTTGGACGAGTGGGATCTGAAGGCACTACTCGCTGAATGAATGGATGATTTGGCTGAGTGAATACATAAGAGTCTAGTAGTCATTTTCCATGCTCAGTTTGGTGTGTTGTTGCAAATGTTGATTATTGCTTAGGAAAGTTTGGTTGTAAGAGGATGATTTGAGATTGGGTGATACTAATTCAAGGAGGATTCATAGTGATTTATAATAGAGTATGCATTGGCATATGATTTCAATTTGGAAGTTATTCTGATGCTCTAATAACCATTCAATTCTCAAGTAGAGAAAGATGGGGTATGTGGTGAAAGGAGTAGAAGGTCCTAGTCTAGGGGTTTTTTCTTGGCCAAAGACGTTATCGAAATAACCTTGTGTGTATCCGGATAATTGAGTCATATATGAGTCTTTGTATGAAATATGATAGTATTCATTTATGATTGATATGATTAACTAGGTATGATTGATAATTGTATTCTTTTGAATGGATAAACCCTTTTTGTATAATTAGCTTACCATTTTCTCTATGTTGTTGTTTTGTCTTGTGTTCTCTATTTGGAATTATCACCTGATTGGTGTGAGCAGATGAGGAAGTAGCTGCTAAACTAGTCCATAAAGAGGAAGATGCAACAATTTAGCTTGCATTTAGAAAATCTTTTGAAAATAAGCTTTTGGAAAACACTAGTTCTTCAACTTAGTCATGTGATAGTCTGTATTTCAGTATATCTTATATGGATGAGTGTAATATAGTAGTTACATGTTAGTACCCTATCTTAAATGCTTATTAATTATGAAATGTTTTGTTAAACAATTTTAGGCTATTAAATGAGATGGTACAATTTCTGCTTAAATGTCAATCTGGAACACCATTTAACAACCAACAAAAATTAATGTCATTAGATTTAAATGATTATATCCATTAAGTTTAAAAAGCTGAGAATCAAATTATATCAAAGTTTATGACATAGACATTCTCATTTTACATCCATGTCTAGGGACAAAAATATATTTAACTCAATAACAAATATTAGTAATAACACTTTCATTCTTCATACTTCACATCTTTTTGATTACTAAGTTTTAGAAACAAATTATCTTAAATGGGTACGAATAGACATATGTAATTTTAAACTTCATAAAGCTAATCAAACGAAATTCGATCGTTATAACTTTTATTTCACCTTTTTTTAGATAATAACGAAATAAATTCCATACACCATCAAATACTGTATAATAATTAACATAAAAAAAATATTTTTTAATCCAGGAAACTCTCGATGAGAGTGATATGAAAATTACCTTTTATCTTTTACTATTTATTTAGAGAAAATTATAATTTAGATCTCCTCACCATTTTTATCTTTAATCATCTTGGATTTATATAAAGTTATCTTTCAATTTCAAAATGGTTAAAATAATATGGTTAAGGTTAATTATTATATCCAAAAAATTTCTGTTTTGAAGTCTATAATTCTTTCAAGATTTTATTTTTAAAAAGTATTTAAAAAACTAAAAAAAATATGTATAAAAATTAATCTTAACCTAAACTCATAAGTAATACAAATAATAATTAAATACATCTTAAATCCTAAATTCCACATATTTCAAATAGATAATTAGTGTTATAAATATTATGCCTAAAAGAATCGAATTAAATCTTGTAGATTGAAATCTTTAAGTTATATGAAGTTAACTAGAACCATTTTATGAAAAAAATTACATAAACTGAAAATTCCTTTTACGAGAAACGTTACTCTATCTAACTTAACTGCATTAATTTGAACTGAGTTTAGGGCAAAACGTGGTATAGTTGATGAAATAAATGTAATGGTCAACTTGTTACGAAAACGGGGCGGGAAAAGAAAGAAATAATGAAAATTGAGAAAATTAGAATGCAAGATGGGACCACCACTATGCAACTTGATACCATATTTTAAAGTTGAATGGACTTTTTCGTCAAAGAAAACTCTGATTTTAGAACTTGATCACTCGCTACTGTATCAAATCTTCAAAATTTCAATTACATTCAACTGATGTTATAATATTATTTTAACAATTAAAAATATATAAAATAATTTTAAAAGAACATATGATACTAAAAGCAACTACAAAACATAAAATTTATAAATTCTTAACATTTAAAAAGTATATATTAGCATACTAAAATTAGAACTTGAATTCTATACATTAATTATAATAAAGAGAAGACAAAATTTAAAAATAATAATTAATTTGAAAATAAAACAATAATTGTAAGAAAGACAGTGACGTCTTTAGGCCATAGTGCACAGAAAATGGATCAAAACGACAGCTAAGCCGACCGAACCACGTATTATTGAAGCTGAAAACGCGGGAGATTTGAAACCGGCTACCGAATTGTTCTTGCCATTATCATTGGTTGCCTTGCTGAAGTGGGACACCTCCTGCACCGGATTTTACCGGTGCCCGCGACCATTCTGTCTTAAATTGGCTGCATTGCATTTATTATTGAGCCTGCACGTGACAGTCACATCTGCACTCTGAATTCTTCAGGGAAAAGAAGTTTGATTAAAATTCAGTACCTTTTTTTTCTTTTTTAAATTATAATTTTTTAAGATCTTTAATCTATTTCCTTGTATGCGATTTTAGTTTTCTCTTTTTTGTTATATTTAAAGTTCTAATTTTATTCTAATCTGTAAGTTTTTTTAACATATTTTTGTTTAATTAAATTAAACCATTGACTTAGTATATATATTTAAAATAAAAAATACAAAAACATGAATGAATACGTTTTAAAACTGAACATTTTCCAATTGGCTTTAAGACAATTTTTGTAGCCCTTAACTTCTTAAAGTTTATTTTAATTGGTCATTATTAATTGTGTTAAGTTATATCTACCGTTTTAATTAACTGCTATGTTAGACATTTTCTCTCTCTCACTTTTAGTTTATATATTTTATCTAAATTAAAAATGTAAAGTTAAAGAAATAAATAAGTATTTTCATTCCTAAAAATATAACCGGTATGTTATCTTTGGGAATGAAATTTTGGGGTTAGGTGAGTTTACATAGTTTATTGTTATTGAAACTTTTATTTTTCATTATTTCTTTTACTAAATAGGGGTGACAAAATGATCGTAATCTGCAAGTGATAATCTGCGATTGATATGTTAATTCATTAAAATTTAGTAAATTGGATATAATTTTTTAGCTCGCCAATTTGTATTTTATCTGTCTTGATTAATTTGTCAAGTTGAAATATTAAACGTGGATAGGAAGACTACATGCTAGGGTGATAATGTAGGTTTGGTCCACGGGACGACATGTAGGTTCTCGAAAAAAAAAATAGAGTGAGTAAAAATATTGAGTTCGTTGATCCATAAAAGTTCGGTTTGCATAACCTGTAATTTGTGTAAGTTGATCCATGACTCACGCGGGTTGGCCCGCAATTCGTATTAAAAAAGGAAATTTGCACTTATGTATATTGATTATTTTCTTTTTGAACTACACGAACGTTTCAAATTCTTATATAAATGGAAAAAACAAGTGTTATGTATTTTTGAATGTACTAAAATTTGAATAATAGTATGAACATAATCAAAATGAATTATCAATTTATCATTTATCATTTAACTCCCCAAAGTTTTTGTTTAATTTTGTGCACTTGTTAAAGTTTCCTAATTTATTGAACATCGAAAGCTTTATAGGGCCAAAACTTATGTAGGGGTGAGCAAGACTTTACGGTCCGCATTTTCAATGCGAGACGGGCCAGTTTGACAACATTTTATGGGTCGAGTGCGAGACAAGTCTAAACAGGTTAGACCAACCTACATTGTCACCCCTAATTGACGCCACTTTTTAAAATAAAAATAAAAAATACAAAAATTAGTTTTTCTATATTATATTATTTGAAAGATTAAATATGTAATATTATCATAATTTAAATTATTTAACACTTATCGATAAAATTTCAATTATTAATTATAAAAGAATTGTTAAATATATAAATGTAATCACTATTTTTTTTAATTTATTTAATTAGAGAAAGTAATTAATTAATTAAAAGTTTATAAAATATTTATATAATTAAATATGATTTTAATACTATATATATATATATATATATTTAAAATAAATAAATAAATAAATTGAAAAATAAATAAAAAGTTAATGAAACAGATAAATATTTTTAACTTATTTTAATATGACGGACTAGTTTAACCCATCTTATTTTTGACATTTCAATAATAAATTGGGTCATAATAAGATATATTAACTCATTTTTTCACCTCTATTAGTGAATTTTGTTAAGTAATGAATAATAATAATATTTAATGTTATCCAATATTAAATGATATATATGGGTTTAATATTATTAATAACATGTCCAAGAGAAGTATATTATTGTTCAATGTTAAAGATATAGTCTTATATGACGTAATCATAGGACATATAAACATGATAAATGCATGCTATTTCCAATTTTGGAGAAGAGAAAAGAAACTTGAAAGGAAAGTGCACATGACTTGCATAAAGTTTTTACAAATTTTCATTCACTTTCTTAAATTGTGAAGAATTAATAAATATGCATAAACCTTCAAGATAGTTAAGGGATAAAACCTCAATTGGATCTTTCTGTTGATGGAATTCATGCAAAAGCTAGAACTAAACTACATGTATGGAACTTATTATCTTTATCTTCTTTTATTTTAGTAATTAGTTGAACTTTAAAGTTTACTTTGATATGAACTACAATGGCATATTTTACGAGCAAATATCCAAAAATTGGTTACATTTTATATTGATTTTGTGTGTATTTTTTAATATAAATTTATTATAATTAACCCTTTTAATGTCTTATCTAATTTTAATTCATCATCTCTTACAAACTTCAACGTATTACTTAACAAATACTAAAATCCTTTCCTATAAGCTTCAATGTATTACTTAACAAATATTAAAATCGTATTTATGTTACTTGTCAAATGATAAAATAATTATGAAATATTTGTGAATATCAACCTAATGAACAAAGTTGGATAACATTTAACATTGTCATTACTTATGTGATAACTAAGTTATTAACTATAACAAAGAGTGACTAAATAACCAATATGTCAACTACAATAAGTTATAGAAATTGACTTGCTTAAAATTTTTGTCAAACACTTAAGTATTAACTATTATATTTTTAAATAATCAAAATTATAACTTTAATAATTTTTATTTATTTATTATTTGATGTTTTTAACTTAGATGATAAGACATGACAACAAAGAGTGATAAAATTACATTAACCTCACACTTATGTGAAACATAAAAGATATACGGTTTTAACAAGACATTACTTGCAAAATGGAAATGGAGATATCCAACTGATAACACTGATTTGTGGAAGAATACATTAGAATCTAGATATGGGGTTTGGAGATAAGTAGATCAACCTAATCAACCAAAACATGAATTAGTATGGTGGAAGGATTTGAAAAAAGTATGTTGGGTAGGGGATGCAAACATGGTTTGACAACAATATCATATAAAATATAGGAAGGGGAACATCAATAATATTCTGGAATGATTGATAGAATTCAAAAATATCATAGGCTATATAATAATTCAAATTTTTAAGTTGGCAACAATTTAAGATATGGGAATTTGAAATAATAATGAATGTGAATAAAAATTAGACTCAAGGAAGGAATGGTTTGAGTGAGAGTTACCTAAGGTTGAATAATTGAGGAATTAACAAGGTATTCATAAAAAATACAAGGCCAAGACTATTGGATATGGAAGGGAGAAGACACTGATGCATATACAATCAAATATGCATATAAAATATTGTAAAATAATACAATAGGAGCAAAAGACGATTTTGTTTAGTTATTATGGAGAAGAAATGCAATCCTTAATGTAAAACACTTCATATGGGGAAAGGGCCTAAACAAAATTGCAACCAAGGATAACATTGAACATATGAGAATAGTGGTACTGTGTAAAACACATGTGCTTTGTGTAACATCCTAGGAGGATATTACTAATTTAGATAAAAGAAATTTTTTTAATATTAATAACTTAGCATTTAAAAGACTTTCCCAACGCACGGGAAAATTATAACTTGATTAATCGTGTCATAATTCAAAATCTGAAGGTAATTCATTACAAAATCTGACTTCCAAAACTAGCATAATTAAAAATTACAAAATACTTAAAAACAGATCCCAAAAAGAAACACCAACAACTAGCCCCCACTCCAACTCTAGACATCACCAACACCACCAACAAGTTACACGATCATGCCAAACACATACACATAAAGTGTGAACTCATAATTAAAACATATATAAAGAAAGTAAATAACCTTCACCCAAAATAACTTAACCATTTTCTTATGTAAATTTCAAAATCCTTTATACCACGCCACCCCCGTCTCGCAACCTATATGAGACAAGCCCACATTCAACCTTGGTCATAGGAATTCTAATGCTTCCATGAACCTGCCGCTCGTGGTTCAACCTCTACGAACCTCCCGCTCGTAGTCCAACATATGTGGAATCATTCCGTTACGAACCTGCCGTTCATAACAATCAAGTGGAGTTAATCAATATGAGCCTCCCACCCATATTCTCACACAAGATTCCCAACATCACGAACCTCCCACTCGTGATCGCCACATCTTCACATCCATTACGAATCACCACTCGTAAAAGGGTCCAAGCACATCCCAAACCAAGACTATCACACTACACCATGTAAAACACCACAAAACAACCCATTGTCCCTGCACTATCGCTTGGCGCAGCCAGGAAAAATCGTGATGCAGACCACCTAGTGGTCACCGCGCATTCTAGTACCCACTAGTTGGTGGTTATCGCTTGGCAGATCAATCCTCACCGCCAGGCGCTATGCGCTCTGGGGACTCCCTGTTTTGTAGCTATCGCCTAACGGTCCAATCCATAACGCTAGGCGCTATACCAGTAATGCGAACTATACTGGTTTTAGGCACTCCAAACAGATTCTAACACACAAAGTAGCACAAGCACACCTCAAAATAACAAATTGCATATTCATATAATTTAACATGCCTCAACTTTACACTATCCCATATCACATACATCCATCATATATAATCACATGTACTCACCCATTCAATTCATACCAACACTTGACTTTAGGCAAATAATGCCACATATCCATAAAGGACTTCAAATCAAACAAAAATTTAATATTACATACACTTAGGCAATGTCATATCTTACCTCAAACAACGCCTAAAATATTCAATTTATTCCAAACTCTCATACCCAATCACATTTAGCACATCATACAAGTATATTTCATGCATTAAAGCCTTCCTAATACCCTTTGTCAATTTGTACCATTAGCCCATGCATAATCCTAGATTGACCCGCACTAACGCAAAACTAACACAGAACGCAACACTAGGTTCTCTTGCACCTACGAGATACCCAGTTTTCCCCAAACTCATTCCCTTTGTCCATTTGGATTTTACAAAGCATTGAGCCCTTATTTAACTAAAAGAAACTACATCAATGTGGCGCATTAGTCCTCCTCCATTTGGGCCATGAAACAATTTACAACTTTGGTATTTTCTCCTTCCAACTTGGGCTTGTATTCAAATAATATTAACAAAACTTGTTGTAGAGCTTCTTTTGGTTTCCTTGCTCTAGACCTTGTCATAGGTCCTCTAAGTTCTTCAAGTGGATCCTTGTCCTTTCTCATTGTCACATCTCTATCATTCTCTCCCTCTTGAGAAGGATTTTTCCTCAAATCAGATTCTCTGTCTGCATCAAAAAGAGATAAGTCAGACACATTGAAGGTGGAACTAACATTATACTCATTAGGCAGATCAATTTTGTAAGCATTGTCATTGATTCTTTCAAGCACTTGGACTGGACCATTTCCCCTGGTTGAAGCTTTGATTTCCTTTGTTCTGGAAACCTTTCCTTTCTCATGTGCACCCAAACCTAATCTCCAGGTTGGAAGACAAACTTCTTTCTACCTTTGTTTGCTTGCCTTGCATAACTTTCATTTTTCTTTTTAATTTGACGCCTTACTTGCTCATGTAACTTCTTCACATAATCAACTTTAGCCTGTGCTTCTTTATGCTTAAACATGGAAATGTTAGGCATAGGCAGCAAATCAAGAGGAGTTAAAGGGTTAAATCCATATACAATCTCAAAAGGTGAATAATTTGTTGAGCTATGGACAACCCTACTATAAGTAAACTCAACATGAGGCAAACATGGTTCCTAAGACTTACGATTTTTCTTTAAAATAGTCCAAGTAATGTGTCTAAATTTCTATTGACTACCTTAGTTTGACCATCAGTTTGTGGGTGACAAGTAGTAGAAAATAACAATTTAGTACCAATCTTACCCCACAAGATCCTCCAAAAGTGACTAAGGAATTTTGTATCCCTATCACTCACAGTGCTCCTTGATAGTACATGAAGTCTCACTATTTCCTTGAAAAAGAAGTCAGCCATATGACAAACATCATCCACATTTTGCAAGATATGAAGTGTGCCATTTTAGAAAACCTATCAACAACAACAAACACATAATCCTTTCCATTCTTTGTTTTAGGCATCCCCATAACAAAGTCCATAGAAATGTCAGTCCAAGGATATTCAGGAATATGTAAAGGAGTATATAATCCATGAGGCTTCACCTTAGATTTAGCCTTTTTACACACAATGTAGTGACCATAAAACTTATGTACATCAAGTTTCATATGAGGCCAAAAGAAATGCTCTTGCAAAATTTCCAAAGTCTTTTGAACCCCAAAATGACCCATCAAAGTGCCCTCATGTGATTCACTCACAAGCAACTCTCTAAAGGAACACTTAGACACACACAATTTATTTGATTTAAACAAGAATCCATTATGCCTATAGTAACCATTTTTAGAAAAACTTTTCACATGCAATAAATATTTCAGCAAAATCTGCATCATCCTTATAAATGTCTTTCAAAGATTCAAGACCAAACAATTTAGTTTCAAGCATAGAAAGCACTGCATGCCTCCTTGAAAGTGCATCAACCACTATATTTCCTTTCCCCTTTTTATACTTGATGACGTATGGAAATTGCTCCAAAAACTCTACGCATTTAGCATGCCTCTTATTAAGCTTACCTTGTCCTTTCAAGTATTTCAAGGACTCATAATCACTGTGAATGACAAATTCATTGGGTAACAAATAGTGTTGCCAAGTCTTTAAAGCTCTAACCAAAGCATACAATTCCTTATTATAAGTAGAATAGTTAAGGGCAACCCCACTTAACTTTTCACTAATGCTTCACAACCTCAATGCCCATATTTGATGCATCACAAAATTAGGCATGGCAAGAATAGGTGCATTAGTTAGCTTATGCTTAAGGGCAGCAAATGCCTCCTCTTGTTTCTCTCCCTATTTAAAACCCACATTCTTTTTAACAATTTCATTTAGAGGTGCAGCCAAGGTACTAAAATCCTTAACAAATCTTCTGTAAAAACTTGCTAAACCATGAAAACTCCTTACCTCACTAACGATCTTAGGTGTAGGCCATTGTTGGATGACCTTGACCTTTTCCTCATCAACTTGTACACCTTAGAACTCAAAACAAAACCCAAAAACACCACATGATCAGAATAAAAGATGCACTTTTCCAAATTGGCAAACAAATTTTCTTTTGTAAGCACATCTAAAACAAATTGCAAATGCTCAACATGCAACTCAAGACTGGTGCCATAGATCAGAATATGATCAAAGTAGACCACAACAAATTTACCAATAAACTCTCTTAAAACATGGTTCATTAACCTCACAAAAGTACTAGGTGCATTTGTCAAACCAAAGGGCATAACCAACCACTCATACAATCCATATTTAGTTTTAAAGGCAGTTTTCCATTCATCACCTTCTCTAATCCTAATCCGATTATAGTCACTTTTAAGATCAATTTTAGAAAACACACACACACACCATTAAGTTCATCAAGAAGATCATCTAACCTTGGAGTTGGATGCCTATACTTGATGGTGATGTTGTTTATGGCTCTAAATAAGAACACATCCTCCATGAGCCATCCTTTTTGGGCACCAAATCACAGGTACAACACATGGACTCAAGCTATCCCTCACCCAACGTTTACTCATGAGTTCAGTAACTTGTTTTTCAATCTCTTTGGTCTCTTGTGGGTTGCTCCTATAAGCTGGCCTATTGGGCAAAGAAGCTCCCGAAATGAGATCAATGTGATGCTCAATTCCTCTCAAAGGTGGCAAACCATCAGGGACACTTGCTGGAAACACACCTTTATAATATTGTAAAAGAGACTCAATACTAGAGGGCAATTCAAATTTGTTAAATTGGTTAGAATTTAAAATCTAATTTTGACAAAACAATAAGTAGAGGAGCTGTCTTGCGCAAAACACCCTTCTTACCTCCCTTTCTCTTGCTAAATAAAGTTGCTTACCCTTAAATGTTTCATTTTCTCTCATTTTCCTCTCAAGTGTTTCACTCTTTCTCTCATTTAGGAGACAAGGGTTTGAGAACCACTTTTTTATCCTAATACATGAAAGAGATTTTGTTAGTGAATCCATCATGAATGGTTTTGATTTCATATTACCACGGTCTTCCCAAAAGAATATGGCTAGCCCCAATGGAAACCACATCACATAAGATCTTATCTTTATATTTCCCAATGGAGAAAGAGACTTCAGCTTGCTGTTTCACTTGGACTTTTTCTCCTTCACTAAGCCATTGAAGTTTGTATGACCTAGGATGTGGTTTAGTGTCCATGTTCATCTTTGACACTAATCTTGAACTCACCATATTGGTACAACTTTCTCTATCAATGATTACCAAGCATACATTAACATTAACTGAACATCTTGTATGAAAAATATTCTCCCTTTGAGATGCATTCTCGACCTTGACTTGACTTCCCAGCATCCTCCTAATCATGTACAACTCTCTTTCATTAGCTTTCAACTCTCCATCACTTTCTTCTTCCTCTCCATCATTATCATCAAAATTGCTTGTGTACTCCCCATTATCCTTAAGAAGAACTGTCTTCTTTGTAGGACACTCATAGGCATAATGTCTCATGCCCAAACATTTAAAACATTTAACTTCTCCAGTCCTCTTTGGTGGATGTTCAGGTTTCTTTTGAACTATTTTTCGTTCGTTAGAAAACACTAAATTGCTAGAGGAGGCAACACCTTCTTTCTTTACTCTATCCCTTCAGTTTGAAGAATTGAAATTGGTAGAACTCTTCCTTGTTTTACTATTTCTTTTAATTTGTTGTTCTACCTATATGGCCTTATGCAAAAGATCCTCCATCTCCACAAAATCCTGTAACTCAACAACATCTCTAATATCATGATTTAATCCATTAAGGAAACGTGCCATAGTTACCTCAGGATCTTCTTCAATTTTGGCTTGGATGGTAAGAATCTTCATCTCCTTATAATACTCATCCACTCCCTTGATTCCTTGAGAGAGTCTTTGTAGTTTCAATTTTAAGTCCTTGTGGAAGCTAGAAGGTACATACCACTTCCTCACGACCCTTTTCATCTCAGCCTAAGTGTCCATCATAGGCTCCTCATCTCTAATCCTCTCTCTTTGCAACCTGTTCCACCAAATTAAAGCATAATCAGAAAATTCAACTGCTGCAAGCCTTACCTTTTGCTCCTTATTATAATTATTACAAGAAAATACATGCTCAATTTTGAGCTCTCACTCCAAGTAAGCTTCAGGATCACTCCTCCCCTTGAAAGGTGGCACATTCAACCTCACTCCTTCTATTCTCCCTTAATTCCTTTGTGGCTCTGCCCCCTCCTCCTGGTTAGGTTTTATTCTTTGGTTGATCCAACCTATCATGAAACTTATCTTGTTGTTGCTTTATCAACCTCTCCAAATGTTGAGATATAATGCAGTAATTTGCATCTGAATATCATTCCTTTCTACTATAAATGAAGAAATCAGAGAAAATATACTAAAAAAATAGCAACTCTATACTAAAACATTAAGAATCAACAATAACAATAGAAATTCCTCCATACTTTGAGACAAAAACCAGATTGGTGCAGGCTGGACTCATTGTTTAGCATTTTTTACAATTGGATATCTTATTCTTTGATTATTGGTTCACTGAGAAGCATTTTAGTATTCTCATTATCAACTAGTTATAGCTCCTAAAAAATCTTTAATTGGTTCCCATTAACCTTGAAAGTTTCTTCATTATCCATCTTCTATATTTCCACTACTCCATGAGAAAATATGTTATCTATTTCAAAAGGCCATTCCTATCGAGATCTCAACTTCATCCTAGAATTGTATAGAAGCACTTTCTATCCAATCTCAAAGTTCTTTCTGATAAGCTTGATACCAGGAAATCTTTTTACTTTTTGTTTATAGTTCTTTGAGTTTTCATATGCTTCTAACCTTATCTCCTATAGTTCTTGCCTTTGGAATTTTCTTTGTACTCCAGCTGCTCCTAAATCCAAATTCATCTTTTTACAACCCAAAAAGCTTTATGCTCTATCTTTACAGCTAAATGACACGATTTTATGAAAACGACACTAAAAGAAGACATACCTGAGGGTGTTTGGAAATCAGTTCGTTGAGCCACAATGCATCCTCTAAAAGCTGACTCCAATTCTTCCTATTAGGATGAACAAGTTGCTGCAGCAAATTCTTAACCTCTTTATTAAATATTTTAGCTTGCCTATTTTTTTGTGGATGGTAAGGGGTAGTGTATACTTGCTGAATAACACAACAACAATCTGATTACAGAAATGAGACCCTTGATCACTAATTACTGACTTTGACACACTAATTTGAGACTTCAAAAATTGCACAACAGTTAGATGATCATTAGCTTTTATGGCCTTAGCCTCCACCCACCTGCACACATAATCAATAACTAACCAAATATAGGAATAGCCATTAGAACTTGAAAAAGGTCCCATGAAGTCAATTTCCTACACAATAGTTTATTGTGGTTCAAAGTGTGCTCCTACCGATGCTTCACAAAATTATATGCATAACATCAATTTAGTCCCAAATTTGTTATTTGCATTATTGTTATGCCTATATTTATATTGAAATTAACTTTTATTAAATATTTCTGAAATTAGTTTTAAACAAAATGTAATGATATTATTTAATTAAAAAGTTAATTTTAATATAAATATCAACATAGTATTAATACAAATAATAAATTTTAGTTCCATTTTAGTAAGGGACAACATTACTATATTTCAAAAAAAATTAGGGATTGAATTGAATAAAAAAATATATTGAATAAGACAATGATATATTATACTCAAAATGAGTATAATATACTCTGAGGGACTTGAGATGTGGATAAAAGTTTGAGAAACAATTAAAAAAATAAAAAAAATTAAATCAAATTCTGAGGAGGCATCTCATTCTTTCTAGTTATGTTTCCTTCGGCTTTTTAGCAAGCTTCAGAGTGCTTTACAAAGTTATATGCATCCTTGACCAATGTTAGCCAAAAAAATCCATCGTCAAATACTTTTCTAGCGGTCTATTGTCGTCCAAAATGTCCTCCTACCAATGTTTCATAGTGTTTTACAAAATTATATGCATAATATCAATTCATTCCTAATTTTTTTTAAAAAAATATTTTTAAATTAACACCAAATTTATTATTTATAGTAATATTATACTGATATTTATATTAAAATTAACTTTTTTATTAAATATTTTTAAAATTATTTTTAAACCAACCGTAACAATATTATTTTATTAAAGGCATGCTTGTAATCTTTTTAAATATGTTTGATAACTAACTTCTGTGTTTAAATTTATTTTGTTCTTAACCTTTATAAATTTTACTATTGGACATTTTATGTTTCATCAATTTATCTATTTATTACTAATAATCTGATCTGATATATAAATACTTCTTTTTGTACTTTGACAAAATTTTTCTTTTAATTACAACATAACTAAATTGGATTTTCACGGTACTTGTTGGACTTGACCTAATTTTGACAAAAAAACAAAAACAAAAACAGAACCCAGCATTTTAGGGTTGTTATTGAATATACTCTAGCGAATAAAGTCAAGATTAGATACACGAATGGAAGAATGGAAGCCTCTCTTCTAAACCTGTCTCAATCCGTTCGTTCCGTTGTTTGGTGACAACTGACCACTGCAAAATTTAAAAACCATGTTAGATATTTAGCATTATTATTTTCTTTGTATTACATTAAAACACTGCTTACAGACTTCTCCCAATGCATACTCATAACAGAAAACAAATTAATTTACTTTATTTCATATGCATAATTTATACTAATTAAAATAAACTTTGGAGAAGTTAGGTTTAAATTTTTAAGAAGTCAGAATACATAAGTTAATTTTAAATCATAAAAATAATATTATCTTCTTTTTAACTCTATAAGTGATTATTGACAAGTTCACTTTATCCAGACCTAAGAAATTTCAAATAAGAACAAATAAGCATAAAGCTGGTTAATAAAATACTCAATAATTGTCAATGCTTCGAGGGAAAATAAAATTCTCTGCATCAACGTTATCATTGCGTGAGATCATGACAATTCAATACTTTAAAGTTTTAAACATTGAGATTTAAAAGAATAAATGGTGAGATTACAACACTTCTGAGGATTCAAGCATATTTTTGAAATGAAAATATCCTTCCGCTTAACAGATAAATGGAATAATATATAAATATATTTAAAGAGGTGACAACATACGTGCTGAAAGTTTTGAGATAAAACAAAAAAAAATAAAAAAAAAGCAGGTAGGAAGTAGAAAATTGACATTGCAATATGTCAATACTCGGAAATTATAGTTCATAAGTAAACAGTGACGACACAATTAGAATTACTTCCCTAAATTAAATCATGGATGGAATAATAAATTGGCAAAATTAGAACTTCCAATACGTGAAAAAACAAGATCGATCACATAGAGGTTATGTCTTGTGCAAACCTCATTAATAGTTTTCCATAATTTTTCTGAAGAGCTCCCTTGGTGCTGCAAATTCAAAATAGAATAAAAGGGTTTCAAAATCAATTGGATCAATTGAGGTATAGACCAGGGAACTAGGGTAAAAAAATTACATGAAACTCAGTTCATTAAACTTTAACATTCAGCTTACCTGGCAATCCAGTGAAATTCTCATATTGTCCGTATGCTTGCCCCATAAACATTTCCAATCCTGTTACAATAGTGGCTCCTGATTCTTCTGCTTCTTTCAAGAGTCTAGTAATTTTGGGCGTGTATACAGCATCAAAAACTAGGGAATAATATTTGAAAGCGTACTGCAAAAAAAAAAAAAAAAGAATTACTGGTTCTCTGGATTTCAATTTCAACTTGCTCATGTTATATGATGAAATTTCGTGCCTTTGTACAAGAATGAGAATATTTTTGCTGGATAGGTGTGTCATTTTGTTCAAGTAAAATTCAACTCTCTCCTCAGAGTGCATGAATATGTCAAACCAAAAGGCCGAAGTCATAGACAAGACTTAAGAAGCATTTAGGCATAACTAATCATATTCCCTACCAATTTTCCATTAAATAGGAATTATCCAATGGTAATATAACATGATTTTAGTGAAATCTAGTAATGAAATAAACATTTTCATACACCAATAATCATAATTCATCTGAATTGAAATCCAACTTCATTGGGAAATGGAAGTAAATATGATAGGCAATAACATCAAATTCAAAGCTTCACCAACAATATTTCAAGGTCTTAACTGGTATGACACATTCATATCGAAGGAGCGAACCTTAGAAATAGGCGTCTCATCAACTTTTGGTTGCATTCCAATTGATGTTGTATTTGCAAGAATCATACCATCCTCGGGATGGTAACTATCTAAATCACTAAGAGCTAAAGCATCTCCTCCAATTGCATCAGCAAGTTCTCTAGCACGGTCTATATATATGAATAAAAAAAATACAAATATAATATGCCATTAAATATGATTAAGAAAAGACAGGAAATAGTAGTTATGCTTGTTTTTGTAAGAAACGCTCTACAATGAGTAAAATATATATACTTATTACAAAGACAATCAACATGTGACATATATTAATAACTCAATACTGCTTAGAAGTACTGACTTGGAAGGTTATCATATATAAAATGAGAATTTGGAACCATAGAATTTTTTTTTTTAAAATCATATTCTCTACTATATTCAAGTAACTAATTGATTCTCTCCCTCTACCACTCATACTATTATAAAAAGCTTACTTAAGAGTGAAAATATGAGAAAACATGCTTAAGAGACCAATTATCACTCAACTTATCTGGGTTATTTATCGAAGAAAATTACATTCGGAAGATCTAGGTAATTAATGCTAATAGTTTAGGTACAACATACAACAATTTTCAAATACAACTGCTAACTACCTACTACATTAAATACCTATTCTAATCATTACCTATATTTAATACATATTTTAACACTCTCCTTTAAGTTGAAGCATACATATTGCATGTATCAAGCTTGGAACAAATAAATTCAATCTGAGGTACCCTAAAGGATTTTTTACATATTTGCAAGTTGATCATTAGATCTAACAAACTCGATACAAATTTCATTGTCCAACAGGTTTTCTCAAATAAAATTCAAAGTCAAGTTCTATGTGTTTAGTCTTTTCATGGAACACTAGATTAGAAGTAATGTGGATGACAGCTTGATTATCACACAATACATCTTTATTTGTTGGATTTCATAGAGTTTTAAATTTTGAAGAGATTGTTTCACCCATACATGCTCCCAAGTGAGAGACGCCATTGTGTTATATTCATGTTCAATATTAGATGAAGTGAACACATTTTTTTCTTACTTTTCTAAGAAATAATATTTCCTCCGATGAGAACATATACCCTATAGTGGAGCGTCTATCCATAGAAGATCCTACCCAATCAGGTATCACAATACCTAGAAATTTGGGTATTCCCTTTATCTTCATATAATAAACCTTGCTATGGAGCATTTGAGGTCTCTTAAGATCGGAATAGTAGCATTCCAATAATCAATACAAGGATCTTGCATGAATTGACTAACAACACCCACTGTAATAGATAGATTAGGTCTAGTAATAGTGAGATAAATAAGTTTCTCAACTAGTATTCTATATCTCTCTAGATCAGAGAGAGGTTCACCTTGATCTGCCATTAATTTTTTATTTGGATGCACAAGGCTGTCTACTAGTCTGTAGTCACTCATGCCTCTTTCTTCCAAGATATCTAAAGTATATTTCCTTTGAGAAACTACAATGCCTTCCTTTGATTGAGGCACTTAAATGTCTAGAAAGTTTTTGAGACTTCCAAGATCTTTGGTCTAAAAGTAATTAAATAAGTGTTCCTTTAGCTGCATGATTCTAGTAGGCATAATTTCCTATTTTAACTATCATTAAATAAACACATTTTGCACGTGAGGTATGACAATAAAAACTGAATAATTTGCCGCATTACGTTTCATTCGAAATGTTTGAACAATGTGACTGTATTTTTCAAATCAAGTACGGGAAGATTGCTTGAGATCATAGAAACCGATATAACTTGCAAACCAAGCCAGACTACACGTAAGCAACAAAATCAAGAGGTTGCTTCATGTAAATCTCTTCTAGATCACCATGAAGGAAAACATTTTTCATATTTAATTGATGGAGAGGTTACTTCATGTAAATCTCCTCTTCTAGATCATCAAAATGCTTCTATATATCACCTCACTAAGTAATTATAATAAATGTGGATGACCCATACAATCATGTAGAAGGATAAAGATGAGGATGCTAACAAGAGATTGACGGTCTAGTGCCTAGATAGTAGAGTCCCTTATATTCATATCTTTCATCAATCAATCAACTTGTGTTGCGCTCTTGTATAACAACATAATTTGCATAAAAGGTTACAGAACAATTTAAAGATTTAGTTAATTGAATTAAGGAAATTAGGTTAATCGGACAATTAGGTGCAAAAAGAAAATGCTTTAGGTTCAAAGATAGAGAAAGGGAGATTTGACCAACTTCTTGAGAAGTAACTTTGGACCCATTAGCTAAAGTAATAACGTGACAAATTTTAGGATGAGAACTAGAAAAAAATAAGGAAACATTACAAGAAATGTGATCAGAGAAGTACCTAAGTCAATTAATCATGGACTTTGACATTCTAAGGTTTGAGAGATGCAAGCGTTTTGACAAAGTAGTAAACAATTGTGCTTGGTTGTTGAACTTCAAACTAAGATATTCTTGATATTATTCATTAGAAAAATGTGGTTCAACCTTATTATATTGGAAGATGCTTGTTGTCTCGCTAGGAAAACCATGTAAGGAGAATCATTTATTTTTAGTATGGTCAATTTTCCTACAAAAGGAACATTAAGGACATTTGTATCAACTTTGAGAAAAGCAAGACATATTAAAGGAAGTATTCACCAAGAATCATAATTACCGCAACAATCTACACTTTATACTTTGTGCCAATTATAAAAGATCACAAACAATGGTGGAAGAAGAGTATGGGAGGGAGAGAGAGAGAGAGAGAGGAGAGAGGCCTCTCAACCAAAGCTGAAACCGGAGAAACAAGGGTCGAAAACGAGGAGAAGGTCAGAAGGAGGTCCGGTGAGCCTTGTGGAGAAGATGTGGACTTGTTCCAGTGATAAAAAGGTGGCCAGCAGTGGACAACTGACGGCGGCGACTGACAGCAAGTGGCAGAAGCTAATGATGTGCTGAACTCTAGTACCAACTTAAGATTGAAAATATGAAAAAAAAGAGCTCAAGAGATTGATTATCTCTCAGCTGATCTTTGTTATTTATAGAACGAAATTACATTAGGAATATCTAGGTAATTAATACTAGGAGATTACAGATGTTTCCCAATACAATTGCTAACAATCTACATTAAATACCTATCCTAACAACTACCTATATTTAATACATGTAACAAAATTATATAAAAATATTGTACTCATAAGAATCATAATGAATTGAATGAACAAATCTACTAGCTTGGGTGGACTACAAAATATAGCAGACCAAGAAATTACTACATCACAAAGGAGCATTAAAAGGAAAAAAAGGTGCGGGAAAATAAAAGATGAAAAGTAAAACAGGTTAGACATTATCATTAACAAAGTGCAAGTTGTCTTAAACTTGTAATCAAAATACCAAAAGAAATAAAACCCAAAACAAATGAGATGTTTCAAACCACCATTATTGTACCCAAAAGGGCAAAACAATATAACTTTAACTAAAATGGCTCTCCTTTTCTGAACCAGAAATGTTGAAGACATTTCTCATCCATGTGATCACATTAAGAGATTTGATCACATTAGTAATTATCTCCTACATGTGGTGCTTTGTCAACAACGTCTAAGAAGAAACTTTAACAATTCAACATGTTCCAACTTTAAGCAAGAAAAAGAAAAATCACGAAGCTTACCATAGGTACGGTTAGCAATCACAACCCTTGCTCCTTTCTCTTTTGCACCATAAGCAAGTGCCTTACCTGCACCACCAGCCCCAATAACAACAAACAACTTACCAGCTAATGGTGAAATATTTGTGCTTCCACCATTATGTTTACCTGCCAAGAAATAATGGAAGTGCACGACATTTTCAGAATAAGAGTTAGCAGCAACAATGATAGTAATATTGCTTAGTTACCAAACAAGACAACTACCTCGTAAACCATCCTCAATTGCAGAAATAGCACCGACATAATCCGTATTATATCCAATCAATTTCCCGTCAGTTGGTCTTCTAATAATGCAATTCACAGCTCCTATTGACTGTAATTACAAACAATTTGAAGAATTTAGAAAAAAAAAACGGAATCAAATCGTTTCCCATTATTGATCCAAGATTGTCAATCGTACATTGTAATGCAAAATACATCAATTACCTTAGCCACTGGATCAACCTCATCACAACATTTAATTGCTGCCTCCTTGTGAGGAATAGTAACACTGAAAGCAAATACCAAAGATCAAATTCAAGCAATGCTCTTAGAGGTTTACAAGATATTCATAGAAGTGGAACAAACATAGGAGGCGTATATAGGTTCACTTAAGCATTTAAGCAAAGGTTGATGCATTACATGATATTAAGAAACAACTTCACAACTGCGTAACTTTTCTTATTTGTAATACCCGTAGGTCATGTATACCTGGATTTGAAAGGACCAGATACAATTATATGTTTATGATTTAACCAAATAATGCAGTATACTGAGGTATTGCATGTGAATGAATAAAACCGAATGGCATACAATATGCAATATACTGACTACATTCATTGTCCACCTGGTTGGAAATATTAATGAAATATTTATAGAACTCTAAACAATTATGCAACATAAAAGGGAAAGGCCTGACGAATTCCAAATTTGAAATCAAATTAATCACTTAAAGACTTTAAGGCACAAAAACAAATTACATACTTATTGGTTTTGTCAAATAAATGCTTGAGCCGTTAAAACACTTTAACTATAACTAAACTTGGAATAACAACATATCAATAATCCTAGCCACAAAAGACCAAGCAGTAGACTAATAGCTTATTTTGCATATATGGATCTTTATCAAACCCAAGAAATATTTCTAGCATGCAAAGAAGAACCTAGAACATGAAACCGCACTCGAGATAAGCAGCTACATTAGAATATAAACTCAAAATATCTTCAAAAGGAGTTGGAACCTGAATCCCGCAAAATCTGTAGAAGAGTAAGTCCTGAGAAAATTGGCAAGGTCATCCACCAATAAAAATACATAAACACCATTATAACCAACTGACTTGAAGACTTCATTGAATAAAATGGGTGATTTACTGTGACCGACAGGCTTTCCAATAATCCCATATACTTTTGTATCAGGTGCCACTAGTCTCAAATTGTACAGATATAATAAATCTTTAAGTGTAGGTTGTCCAGGAGCTGAAACTACTCCTGACTCGAGGGTACCAAAAGTAAGATATCCACCAAATTTTGCACAAAGTATACGAGAAATCAATCCCCTATCACCCATAACAAGTCCAATAAACGGAACCTGGAAATTAGAACAATGGTATACTAAAATGATTCCTTATCATATAGAAAGCCTCAAACAGTAATCATACTAGTTAAAATATAATTAGAACTATCGGAGCTATGAAATTTTGCCTACTTGAATTATAAATAAGTTTTATATAATATTTTGGTTATTGTCGAAGATTTAATTGTTCATGATTGTTTTAGTTAGTTAATTTAAACTTCAAATAAATCTAACATTACATTAGAAACTTTAGGTTTTTGTAAGCTTATCCATACACATTCTCACTTATGAATTTCAAGGATTATTTTCTTCCAATTTTAATCTCCTACATTTTCTGTGCAAGTTCCAGTATCTCTATATATTTATTTTACAAAATATTTCCAACAGTATCAAAGCCAACTTCCTAAGAATTGTGAGTAAGTGTTAAACACAGTGAGGCTTAATGTATACACTATTGACTAATTCATTTTTCTACTAGTTTGATGCATATATGCCTACTTTCAACAATTCTTTTGATAGGATACACAAAGATGAGAAATTAGATAAGAAGGTTAGAATACTCATGAGTTAGGTATTTGAGGTGTTAGTTAGACATAAATAGGAAAGGAGAGGACAGGGAAAAGGGAGGTGAGTTTCTGTCGAATGAGCTTAGCTCTTTGTGAGGGCAAAGCCCTTGAAGGAGAAAGTGCTCTCCTATTTTTTGTTCTTTTCATTCTATTCAATAAAAAAACCTATCTTGCATTCTCTTTTCACTTCTTGGTTCTTAACATTTTTATCCGACATGTTGGATCTAATGTGAAGGAATCTTCAAGTGGGATGAATTTGAGGACAAATTATCTTAAAAAAGAAGGGTAGGATAGAGGACTATCTCGTGATTCAATACAGGAAAAACTTGAGGAGGAGCCTTTGGAATTCAAAGTACATGAAGACATGCAGATCATGGTTTGGAACACAATTATAGAATAAATTTTAAGCATTTAGGGTGTGTGTAATTTATTTTAATTTTGTAAGTTTGTTGAGCGAATAGTTTGGTTCTGTTTTAATTTTCAAGTTATTTGGGCCCAATATCTTTGGGCCTTCTTTTAGGATTTATTAGGTTTCTTATTTGTCTCTATAAATAGGGGCACCAAATACATTTGTAAACACCTTGGATGGTCATTATATGAAAATTGGTTTTTCTTTGATAGAGAATTATCTTGATTCTTGCATTAGAACTCTGATTCTTATCAAAGATTGAGTTCTTTGTGATGAATCTTCCTTGACTTATCAATATGTTAGACTGTGGCGTCTCCAACTCTGGTTCTTATCAAAGATGGCAATCTTTGTGGCGCATTTTCATTGACTTATCAATAGCGTCCTCATCTCTGTGTTATTCTGCGTTCTTCTCTGATTATTTTTGTTTGTACCTCTTGAACATTCAAATTCAGAAGCAATCGAACTCTTTCCGGGATTGGATCGTATCAAAGAGTCAATATGGAAAGAAGTGTGTTGAAAAGATGTGCCAGTGAACAAGAGAAGGTTGCGAAGCTAAGAGTTGATATGGTTGTTATTAAAGAAGGTTTTCCAAACACGAACGAAATCAAAGAATTGTTCCAAGAAACTAATAAAAGCAAGAAATTGTCTAAAGGAGGAGAGTACTTGGTTAATGATGAAGAAAAGCATAAAGAAAGATATCTACATAGTAGTGGATCAAAGGGGGAGGGAGAAGAATTGTTGAGGCCTTGGGTTAAAACGTGGAATTTCCCATGTTTGAAGGGAATGACTCCTCAAGGTTGGTGTCAGAAGCAGATCGAACAAAAGAAGCTCAATTGTAGGGATATTACTTTGCAGGGCTACAATCTAACGTTCAAAATCAAATTCCACCACAAGATCCAAAGGACTTGATTAAAGCTATGGAAAATGCTCAAGATGTGGGAGAGGGTTCAGTAATAAAGCATAACACCTTCTGTAGTGAAGAAAAAACCAAAATAGAAGTGAGGATTTGCAAAAGAAACAAAAATTATGAAGGAGAAAAGAGGGGGATGAATCAATAAGGAGAGTGAAGCTTATTGGTTGTGAAGGATTACAGAGTTAACCAATAACAAAGTTGAAGGTGGAGATATAGCCACACATCACTTTTTCCTAAATTCAAATTCACGTTATATGAATAAGAAATCATTGTTGGATTTAGATTTGATGACGAAAGTGGTTTGAACATCAATGACGTTGGAATCTTGGATTTTCAACTTATCGGATTGATGTTGGAATCTTGGATTTTCAACTTATTGGATTCAGAGACTTTTATAAAAGAGTTAAATATATTTTTAGTCCATATACTATGATGCGAAATAGCAATCCGTCTGTCTCAAACTTTGATACAATTTAGTCCCGAAACTTTAAAAATGAATAGACACAGTCTTCCTAACCCAATTGCATTAAACTTTTTTTATGTGTCAAATGTTCTTTTGGACTGACGTTTGAGTTGTTTATACCGTTTGACAAACCTTGGTATCCAACAACCATATAAGGAGAAAGAAAATTTACTATGATAGAGAGGAGAAAGAGAAAGAGAAATTTACTATGGTAGCTCTTTGAGAAAGGAGAAACCCTTTGTGAGGGGAAAATCCTTGGTGGAGAGAATTTTTCTCCAGTTTCTTATTTTTTTTCATCCTTTTCTTTAAACTTCCTTCTTCCCTTTTTTTCCCATATGATTCCTAACAAACTGGTTCAACATGTCAAATCCCAATCAGATGGAGAATTAGGTGGGAGCATTGGAGAAATTTGTCACTGAGCTAAGCCTAGAAGAGGAAGAATTAAAGTTAAAATGGTTTACATCAAAGATTTGATATAACATACTAAAAACAAGGTATCATCATCTATTGAGGGGGAAAATTATAATTATAAAGGTGAGAAATCAATGGAAGAAGAGGGGGAGAACATGGGTTTGAGGAAGAACATGACTTTTGAAGTTTCATTAATCAAGAATCACACTCTCTATGGTGGACAAGAAACCAAAAATGTTGAAGCGAAATTAGCAGAAACTAGCAAGAGAAAAAACGATTGAAGAAGTTATGATGGATAAGGAAATTAATATTTCCATGAATAGGGAGGAATGCATCGAAAATGAAGTTTTCTGCTGGAAGTGAGAATTGTGAAGAATTTGGGTTGCTAAGGCCATTTTCTACCTGATGACATAGTAGCAACTTGATCAAGAAGCAAGATGAAGTTCAACGATCAAGCTTAGAAATGGAGTCAAGAGAGAAGAAAGAAGGTCAAAGCCACTCTAACAACCTCCAAAGACAGTTTCTCAAAGGAGCCCGTGACTTGAAACTAACAACAAAAGGTTTTAAGTAGTAAATTGTGACATTCATACAAACCAAGTGTATTGCATATTTTTTATGCAAGGGCAATGTGCTTATGAATTCTTTCGACTACCATAAATACATGGTTTTAAATGGTTGAAAAATTGTTTCATTAAATTTACATTGGTTCTTATTTCCTCATATATGTATCTTGATAACATGTTTGACCTCTCTTCCTCAATTGAACTTCGCATCAATTTCATCTTTACCACACTCTAATTGAACTCATTAATGCTTAGATTAATAACTTATAAAAAATAAAAATAAAAAATGCATATGGATTTAAAATCTTGCTCAAAATTTCCATTTCTAAAGCCTTACTTGAGAATGCACCATTATTTGAAACATGCGTGCCACATCAGTGATGTCAGTGGCAGTTGTTGCAATCTTCACAATGTCTGCTCCCGTTGCTTGTATTCTTGCAACAAGGTTACCAAGATCCTCAATTGATGGAGTAAGCTGATAGTTGTGAGATGAAACAATGACCTTCGTTTTCTTGAATGTCTTTCCACGTATAGAGTCAAAGAATCCATGCGCTACCTTTAGAGATACGACAAAAAATAGAAATTGTTTCATTAAGTTTCATTGTTCAGACGCAATACGAAGACAGCATTTGGCATTAATCAAATGGGGGAAAGTTTTAAATGGAGGAGAAAATCAAATTATTTTCTTTCAGGTCAACTATCTGATATTTCCAGATACTACTTTGATTATTCATATAATAGAAAAAGTTCAAGCAATTCAAATCTGCTGTTGAGTTTGCTCAATGTTAGATGTCATCTTTCCGTGAGAATCATGCAAAGACTTCTATTTAAACATAAAACAAGAAAACAATCAAAAGGCATCTTTGGGATTGAGATACATATATTTTCTTCAGCATAATGCACGGATACATATATTTTCTTCAGCATAATGCACGGAACTAGTTATCAAGATTTGTTCAGTTCAAGCGAACTCCCTCAATATGTCTAAATATTACATTTTGGCTCATATATTTTCAAGTGTATACAGCTTTGAAGTTGTCAGTGGCTTTATATGGACAAAGGGAACACAACCTGAAGTTCAACGTCAATATAATCAGCTCCCAACTCCATGGCTAACCGTAGTGCATCCAACCGTTTGTTTTCATCACCATCATACATTCCACCTTCCCACTTGGGCCTTAGAAAAGATATTGAATTTCATCATTCACAACGCTCAAATCTTCCAATTAAATCATACCATAGCTAATGGCCAACAAATTCAAATTTAAGCGCACAACTATAGTAGAGAAAAACAGATGATAGCTAAGAGAGGCTACAAACTATAGCTACATACAATATATTGCCATAGTATTGTTATTTTTTATATTTATAATAAGAAATGTTTTCACTTTTAGATTTAAAGACTGAAAATTCTAAGAGAAATTAACATAGCCTTTCAAAGAGAACTAAGTTAGACATTATGATGATTCAAAATTAGAAGAACTTCACTCTTCCTAGTTTAAAAAAAAAGTAAAAATAAAATATGAAACATATAAATATCTTTTAGAACAGTTTAACCGTTTAGAAAAAAAATAAATCTTTTATGTATCAAATCATGTGTCTTTAACTAATCCATGAGAAAAATGTAAATGATACTAAGATTTATAAAAACTATTCTGACGTTAAATTTAGGTTAAATATGTTTTGGTTTCTTAATTTTCAGTGAAAATTGGAATTAGGCATTCTTTACAACTTTGGTCCAATTTAGTTTCTCAATTTTTGGAATGCGTGAATTTAGTCATTTTAACTAAATTTTGTTAAGTTTTTCATTTCAAAACGTGTTTCATGAGAATTAAAAGACTAAAATGGATTAAAATTTCAAAGAGAAACTAATTTTAAATTTCAAAAAGGACAAAAACAAATATTTAACCCTTAAATTTATAATGCATAATATTCATAATAAAGATTTTTCTAATAAATCTATAATATATTAACCAAATATTATATTCAAAACGAATAATAAGTTTTATAATGTTTTATCACATCACTTAAATAATTTTTTATTTCATACAAAACCATACTTAATATGTTCTGTGACTAAAATCGGTCATCTATTTGAAATATTTGCTATTAAATGCAATTAGCATTTAAGCTTGTAAAAGCATAGAATAACTTTATTATATGCATACAAATTATAAAAATTTAATCATATGAATTGAAATAACCTTATCATACTCTTTCTTTTGAGAGCATTTTATTATTTAATATAAAAATAAAAAATAATAATTTTATTTAATTTAAAGTTAATATCATAATATAACAATAGTATTTTAAGAACGTCAAGATTTATCAGAATTTAAAATAAAATATGATTAAATTAAAAGGGAAGATAATACACATTTATAATAAAAATAATTATTATATCTTAATTTCAATTTTAAAAAAATAAAGTAACGGTATTAAATAAAACACTCAATTAAAAACTATTTATATGATATAAATTTTTGTTGAACACATTTTTGTTTACTGCTTATCCCGATCATTTCTTCTTTAAATTACCACTTTATCCCTATATACACTTTTTAAAACATTGATTCAAGATTCGATGTTTAAATCGAAGTCGAACCAGGATCAAACTTTTATTAATAAAACTATTTTAATAACTAAAAATATACAACATAGTATGATAAAATTTAATTTCATAATCTAAAATAAAATATAACTTATAGATTTTTAATATTCAAAATAAAAAAATAAATAAAATATGTTGTCTAAAATTATATTTTGATGATAACATATAAATCCAAATTGAATTTCCAAAACTATAAAACATTGAAGACTAAATTACATCTTATCTTACTAATAATAATTATAATAACAGTAGTAGAGTAAATTGTAAGTATCACCTAAAAAATTTCTATAAAACTAACTTCACCAATTTTGTTAAGTAAATTTAAAATATTTAGTTCTAAAATTTAAATACTTTATTAAATTTTAATTTTAATATAATGATGTAGTAAATTATTTTAATTTTTAATTATTATTTTATAGTCATAAATCTATGAGTTGGACTAACTTATAATAAGATGAAAAAAATAAAATTAAAAATAATTCAATTCAATTTAAATCACATTTATTTTATATTTATTCATCCCAACTAACGTCCTTCTAATAATAATAACACGAAAAAGACTTAATATAAACTATGAATATGATAGGAAAAAAGAAATTATTTTGAAAAGTTTTATTTCATTTTGTATAAATTTTAGGTTTAAACTGAACTTTATGACGCTTTTAACAACAAATTCATCATTCTACCACTTACAAATGAAAATATTGTTTGTTTAGGGTTAAAAATTGTGAGTGAGACCATCTCCACAGAAGAGTGTAAAAGCAGTTGTTAAACTGTAATCATCGACGGTATTATTTGGGCCGCCAAAAGTGCAGAGCAGTAATAAGAAAGCGTGGGAGAAAAAGAAAAAGTAGAGATAGGAATTGCAAACCTGTAAGTGAACAACAAGGGTAAAGCGTGATGTTGAATGAGAGTGGTGAGATCTTGATGGGGATCAAAGCTGCTCAAAGAGTCCAATCGAATTTCGACAACGTCAACACCTCCAGCCTTGGCTTTCTCCACGTCAATCTTCATTTTCTCAATTGATTCTCCCATGATTGGGGCACAAATTAGGGTTGCATTCTTTTTACCCGCCGATGGAGCAGTGAACTGAAGAAGAACAAGCAGGTATCCAAATTGATATTGAAATTGAAATCGAAAGTGTTGGGAGAGAAAAAGAAAAGAAAATGAGAACTATCATACCAGAACGTTGGGAGAGTCCATTGGACCTTTTCTTGTTGGAGAGAAAAAAATGAGATGAAGATGAGGCTTGGGAAGGTTGGTGGGGATTCTGATGAGAAAATGGGAAGAGGTGTGGTGTAAAGAGTAGTTGAAGTGCTTGGTAGGTAGTAGGAGGAATAAAATAAGGAATATTATATTTTGAAAAAAAAATGACCAACTTGAAAAAGGTTTTATAAATAAAATTAAAATATATTAATTTTTTACTTTTTAATCAAAATAAAGCAATATAATTGTACTTTTTACTTATATTGATAGTTTGTTTTGTTAAAAATAAAATTGCTAAACTATATTTTTCCATAAGATAATAATATATTAGAAGTTTATATACAATTAAATTGAATAATAGTATTTTAAATTGAAAAAAAAATTAAAATATATCAATGGAGTTGTTTGGTTAAGCTTTTTTTCTTTGGGGTCTTCTTTTTCAAGGGTCCTCAGAGCCTTGCAATAGACCTATTCATGCAGGTAAGTCTCTCCTCAAATTTTGATTTAAATGTTGATGATTTGAACCCCAAAATTGGATCCATTTACTAGTTTGAAGAAACTCTTTAGACAAACTGTATTTTTATGCGTGCAAAGGCACGGAACTTTTTAAAAGATAGAATATAACTTTATGTAAATTTAAATTTATAAAAATATAATTGAAATTTAGTATAAATATTTTATTTTATATATTTGAATAATAATATATTACTATTTTTATGATAATATATATTTAATTATTTTTTTTAATATTTTAATACAAATATAATTAAAATATGAGTTAAAAATATTTTTAATTTGTAAAGTTGGACATTAAATTGAAATGAATGGATATGTTCTTTTAACTCGTAATTTTTTATTTATTGTTAAAAAGTGTTGTAAGCTAACATTTGATCTGAAATGTGTAAACAATGTAAAAAGTTCAAAATGCATATGACACGTGAAAAATATTTAATACGATTGAGTTAGAAGAATTATATTTATTAGTTTTTAAAGTTAGGACACTAAACTTTATCAAAGTTTGGAACAAAGACGAATTCTAATTTTATAGGAACTAAAAATAGTTAATCCTTAAAATAAAATATGATGAAAATTATTTTTGTTCTATCAAAAGTTAAGGTTAATTTTCTAATAAAAAAGTTTATTGGTAACACCTTAGAAAATACTTTAAGTAAGATAGAGCATTTATAATAGATACTCAATTAATTTTGTTATTAAAAATAAATTATATAAATAGAAATACGTTAAATCAAGTTCATTTATAAAAACTACTATTTCTCTAAAAAGTAAATCCTCCTTCTTGATTTTCTACTTTTACCCTTTTTAAAGTAGTTAGGTTTGCGGTTTTTTAAGACATGTGAAATTTAATTAATTAAATAAATAAATAATTAATAAATGCGATTAGTGAAGCCTTTATGGCATTTAATTCGGACATATATAGTGTAGAAAAGTATTAGTTCAATAATGACCTTGAATAACAATTATCATCACCATTAAACCCATTTTTCGTTTTGGCTAATTAATCACCATTAAGTCTTAATTAAAAGGCCAATTAGAGGTAAGGAGGAAGGTTTCTTTGATTCTACCATTGTATTGCACAATAGGGAGAAATAATCGAGAGTGAAACGTGAGGTTTGAGTGTTGGATTAGAGCTGAATAGTGGGAGAACTAAAGAGAAGCCAATTTTTTATCAAAGGAGTCAAGAACTTTCAAGTTTAGCAAGGAAATCCAGGTTAGGGGAGCTATAACTCGTTAGTCTTGCATTTTAAATTTAATTGCTTTATGAATGGCATGTATATGTATGAATAATGGTTGTCACATTTGAAATTCTAGGTTTCTGGAAATTTTCCAGAAACTGCCTGGAAGGCATTCAAAGCCGTTAGGCGACTTATACCAATTCTGAGCATTTTCGGGGTTCCTACAAGGAACTGCTTGGCGGTGAGCTAGGATCCACCAGGCGAGGCGTTACTTATCACCCAGTTCTGGGTTTCTCTGATGAAGGGCCTAGCGGTAGTGACTGACTCGCCAAGCGACGCGAGCATCGTTGCTCGATTTTGATGAAATTGAGGTTTTGGGTTGAGTCAATTGAGGAAAACAACCTCTGTAAACGTTAATCGATCAGTGGATGTTCGTGTAAGTGGAATTACATGGGATTGGAGATGAATTTCGATAAAATTGTTATGAACTTTAGTTAGAGTTGAAATCCTTCGGGTTGAATGTTACGAGAATAATTGGGGTTTGAACTAATTCGAAAAATTAATAATGGAGGCGCTGAGGATATGAATCATTATAATTAGAAGCTGGATTGCGTGAGAATTGATGGAAATCCGCATGCCAGGGGAAACTGGGAAAAGCTGAGGTTCACAGGTGCAAGGGAAGAGCTGTTGGATTCCTGAAACTGCAGGAACCGCCTAGCAGCACCCAATTTGCCGCCAGGCGCCATACCAGAGATGCGTGGTGTTCTGATTCACGAAAAATGTTTTTTTTTGTATTTTCGCGGAACAGGAACCATCGGATGCTAGTTTTGTACCGCCAGGCGCTAGGCTCCTGATTTCTGGGCGCTAGGTGCCATCGTTTTCTAGTTTGCACAGTTTTCGTAAAACTGCATTTTTCGTTTCGTTAACCGTCCGATTTAGGTGAAATTTTGACAGGTGGTTCATAACATGTAGTTCTTCACTTTGAATGGTGAGGATTTTATTTGGAGGCCATTAGCGAGAGATATATGTTATGCACGATTGCTGGTTTTGAAGTCTTTAAAATGCATGAATAAGCTCTTGATAATTTCAAGTAACTTCTAATGAAGCATGATTGGGTTATGCAATAAGTCTCTATCAATTTGAATGTTCCTTTGGGTTAGTCACATGTGGAGAATTGGTTATTGGTGAAGGCATGTGTGTCAATATTAATTTGCATTGGTGCATAGAATCATGTGCTTAAATTATTAGAGTGTTGCTGCTTATATTTTGTTTGAGAATGCGTTATTCATAAGTTAGAATTGAATGCTAGCAGGGATTTAAAGGGGGAATATATATCTGATAGATTGATTTTACTTTGTTCTGCGTGCTTAAAAACCAGTATTGCGCAAGTATTGGTGTAGCGCTTGGCGATGGTGTTTGACCGCCAGGCAATAACTACAAAACCAGTAGAGAATTGAAGCGTGTAGCGCTTGGCGATAAGGTTTGTCCCGCCAGGTGATACTTGTAGAAACAATAGCATCGAAGGCGCTTGGCGCCTGGCGGCACGTGTGGGGCGCCAGGCGATTTTTAATGAAGCAAACATTATGTTTTGCTTGCTTTGGATGTGCGTGGTCTACGAGACTTTGGGCGATATCTCAAGGGTCAGATGCTGGAGTATTCCTGGAGTTGTGGCTCAGGATGGAGGGTAACACGAGCATTCTTTGAGTTGTGGCACAGAATAGTAAGTGTTCCTGCACGTCTTCTACAAATGGTAGCTTGTAGGTTAGAAATCAACGATAGCTCGAGATTATCAACCAAAGACGTAGAACATGGATTACATGGTGGTGGCCATGTGTGATGAGACCAAAGGATGGAGTTCCTTTAATGTGTGTGTTTTGTTATATAAATTGTTGCATATATTTATATTCCTTTAGCTCACCCTATCTGCATGTGTTTGGCGATGATCGTGTACGTGGTACACAAGAGCATATGACATTGTAGGTGGTTCTGGTGGAGCGTAGATCCAGAGCGTGGGCTAGTTGGGAAACTTTGTGGCAGTGTTTCATCACTTTTATGAGTTATAGAATTATTAGAATTATAGAACTTGGCTTTATAATGAGACTAATTTTGATAATGTATTGTGTTTATAAAAATTGGATTTAAGTTGTTTTATCGGTGTAATAAAGTTTTAAATTCCTGCAGTTTTGGAAAATATGATTTATAATAAATGGAATAATATTATATTATTTTATTATTTAAAATTCGTAATATCTGGTCGGGATGTTACAATTTGCATGTAGGGTTTTTTAGGTTGCACGTTTGGTCTAAGAGCTCTTGATAAATCTCCTTTCAATTAGGGTTGTTAGGGTAGGACAGATCATTGATCTAAGTCTTTCTTGTGCATATATTATCTTTCTCTACTATTAGGAGTGCTTAAACACAAAGGAGGTTGTGTTATGCTCTTAGTCAAATAAAAAAAGAAGTTAGTTATTTAAAATTGATTTCTTTATGGTAAGAAATTGTAGTCTAAATATGATTTGGACTGGTTGAAATTGATGAATGAGATGAATTGGCTTGTTTAAGGAATTGATGTTGTGATTTGGTTGACTTTATAGTGTTAGTAGAGTTGTATAAGAGAAAAATTGGGTTTGATGGTATGTTTTTTTCAAGAATTGGTAATCTTGACTCAATTGGTTTTAGTTGGTGCATTTGCTAAGTTATAACTTGTTTTGGCTTGTGAAGAGAAGAGAAAAACACAATCCGAGACCAAAAGAGCATATTAGCCAATATGATATAATGCATGAATTATGCAGACTTGCTAGGCGATGTAATTCGCAATGTTAGAAAGGTAGGGGAGGGTCCACTTGATGGGCGAGTAATTCCCTCGCTAAACAAGAACACATTTTTGAGAAAGTAAAAAGAGTAGGGTCATCTTACTCATTGGGCGAGCTAGGACTCGCTAGCAAATTTATTTAAATGCTTCCAGTGGTCCCATTTGTTGAGCGAGCGAGACACTCACTTAGTGAATATTGGAAAGTTTTCTTCTAGTATTCATTCTTTGGGCAAGCCTAGTCTCGCCCAACAAGAAGAGGCTTCAACTATGATATATTATAATTGTATGTAATTTGAAATGTTATATATATATATATATATATATATATATATATATATATATATATATATATATATATATATATGTCTCTATGTGTGTATGTATTGGTTTAATTGTGAATAAGTTGATAATATATGGTTGTGATGTGACGAATGCGGAATGACTTTCAAAAGAAAGTATATTCACTCTTGTGTTAGGTGTATTGACTAAGGACTCTGGTGTAGATTATCTAGACTCTATTAGGAATAATCTAACTCATATAGAGAAAAATAATTAGTTAGTGAGAGTCAACAGAGGTTCCTATGACAAAAATTGGTTTGAAATAGAACATTTTTAGCATGTCATAGTGAGCTAACCCCGTCACATAAAAGGGTTAGGTATAGAGTCATGGTATTATAAGCTAAAATCTATTGAGATCCTCATGAGGGGTGAAAATCTTTTATGTTTGATTCAATACACAAAATCCTCTAAAAATAGTTGTTATAGTTGGGCTAGATAATGGTGTATGATTGAATGGAGTTATTGTATGTGATTTTTTGATTTTAATCATTCGATTCAATTATAAGTATTTATTTTTTAAAATATACTAGCTTACCCTAATTTATGATTGTATTTCTTCCTACTATGATTATCACTACAAGAAAAATTATTTTTAACAGGGGTTATTTTTGGCATTTTCGGGGGTTTAAACCCCGCTAAAGGCGTTACCCGCAGTTTGCTTTTCCCCTAGAAAAACCAACGTCATTAACATATACAACGGTTTTGACTAACCCCTAGTAAAGCAACACTTACCGGCGGTTTTGAAACCCCTGGTATTTACCGGGGGTTCTGAAACCCCTGGTATTTATCGGTAGTTCTGAAACCCCTGGTATTTACCGACGGTTTTGAAACCCCTGGTATCTATCGGCGGTTCTGGAACCCCTGGTATTTACCGGCGGGTAATTGGACAAGTTTTCTAGTAGTTTGTTTTCCTTGTTTTATAATATATTCCTACTAATTAAAAACCTTATTATGGTTAATGCAATGAAGTTATAATAGAGGACAACCAAGACATGTAGACATTAGAGCTAGAAAGCCTATGATATCTTAGGAGCCAGCCAAGCACAAAATATAGATTGCATGTCTATAATAGCTCACTTTTTTAATGCGATTCCAACGTTTTCATGCTTATAATAAAGATATAATTTTCTTCATTTTAACTCAAGCTAAATGAGTTATGCTTCTTAAAGTTGAAAATCTACACCAATGCTTCTTTTTTTTTTTTGGTTCATGAACCCGACAAATCTAAAAATCCTAGTTAAATATGATAATGATTTTGCTTATTGTATCGCACGGTAAAGAAGCCCCCTACTAGGCCAAAATTGACCGTTAGATAGAATTACGAAAAAAAAAATGAAAAAAAATATAGTGTAGAATTCAAACATTCTTGCAATTACGGGCAAAGCATCTCCTCACAACCACACAAGCATACTTGTTTACTACAATTGAATTTTAGCATAGATAAAGAATGATATAAATAAATAGAGCTAACTGTACAAGTGAATTCTAAATGGAAGAAAGCTACCATGAAAGAATCACAAATAATGAATTAAATTAGGCTAGTAAACGACGAGGTCAACAGGTATGGAAAATTTGATGGCTCTCGTTGCCTAGCAAGTTCATCAATGTCCCTCACGATGTCAAACACCGCCTCTGGATGTTCTAATTTATGTGTTTTCTCTGACATTCTTTTCAGCTCATCTGATTTCGTGGTGAACCATTCTGCCACCATTTTTGCTGTTTCCTTAGGACTACGCGTGAACACACCAGCTCCATTGTCAACCACGTACGGCACGTTACCTTTCTCCTGAAGTTTTTACCCCACTAACATCTTAGAATCAACATGGAACAGTAGAAATAATAGAAGAAAACCCAATTTAACCACTCACCTGTCTTGGGATATAGTCGTTGAGAATTATGGGAAGCCCTCTGATCAATGCTTCCGCTATCGTACCTGGTCCAGCCCTCTGATCAATATTTCAAAACCCACAATGGAATATGCTGCATCAAGGGATGGGCGTTGATGATTATATCTGGCTTGTACTCCATCAACCCCGCCTCCACCTCCCTGAGAAAGACAGAGTAGGTATAAATAAGAACACAACGAACATAAAACAAAAAAAATTCTTTTACAGCTGCAGAAATGAATAGTTTTTTATCAGTAAAGGGGGAACCACCATTTTTCACATCTTCCCTTTTCACCGTCAAAATACTTGTCAAGATTACTTATCAAAGGTAACCAAGAGAAGCATGAGAATAGGAATGTACCTGGCATAGTATGCAACAATGGCAGCCAAATAAACAGAGTGAATCCATCTAGGAGAAGTACTTTGAAACGCAACATTCCATAACTGCACATGCTTAACCACATCATCTATAAAGTTGGCATATGTGTTGATCTTTGACTCTTGCACCACATGGTTCACAATATTGTTGATGGTAGAAAAAGAACTGAAACTTTAAATGGATACTTTTCTTGAGCTTTACATATTTATCTCTAATCCTAAAAATGTTCAGTAAAGAACTAAGTTTTCTTTTACAAAATTTGAAATGTTGTTGCACATAAACATAACAACTAATTCATTGAGCTTAGCTTTTATGATAAACATAGTACGCAATTACTAATGCTACTTCTGTGAATGGTAAGATAATTGTTGCAGATTGCTGATACATTTGACACGACAATTCCCCATTTTATACGTACAATTGCAGGAATTTTTTTGTTGAAAAAACTTCATGAAAGGTAAACGAGAGAAAGAGATAATTATTCTAAGATAAACCCAAATATAGCTGCAGACCTGCACAAACATGTGGCAAGGGGGGAGTACCATCAATTTAAGATCAAATGGATTCCAAGCTGAAAGAATGATCCCTCGATCATCAAGGTTATACTTTATCAGATGGGTTATGCCAACACAGCCAAATATCAAACTCACTAAATAACATAAATCTCATTCCTTATTTGAGGAATATTTTCGTGACTTTCGAAGTTTATCCTATAGTAAATAATGCTTGATAAAGAAGCGAGATAACGAAAAAGGGATACCATATAGATAGAGCATCAATTTGGACCTTCGTATTAAGTATACTCATAATTTTTCTAGGATTATTTTAACAAATTCAAGTTTTATCTTGCTAGCAAGCCCTTTATTAAAAAATTTCCTCTTTTGGATGGAGGAGGACAACAAAGCATATATCTACCAAATATTGATGGAATTTCATAACAAATCTTTCCTATTGTCAGTGCCACCTATTATAATTTCCAATAATTTCATACCACATCAATAATTTTTAAAACAATTTATAGACAGAACAAGAACGCCACTGAAAAGGGAAAACAATCCAAATAAAGTATTGTTACATCTACAACAATATAGATTATTTAAGCTAATAAAACACTAGATGAGAATCATCTACTTAAGACAATTTGACCTTTTGGATAAAATAAGACAGAGTTAATAAAACCTTACCAAATCGAGTGAGTAATTACTCAACATAAACATCTTTGATTCCATTAAGTCCTGCATTTATAAGGAATTTTGTTAAAATTCCACAAGCTTATCTAACTAATGATGTATCACAAATTAACATGTGCCAGTTGTGGCATAACATTGTTTGAATCATTGTGTTCTCATACCTTCTCAAAGTATAACGGAAAACTTCAGGCTGGCCTATAGCTGTAAGACTCGTGTTCTTCATTTAAATTAACTATGCCAAAAGCTAAACAAGAATTAACGACGTAAATAGAGTGTGTCTGTGACTCACAATTGTCAATGTTAAAGTATGTATATGTGTATATGTGTATATATATA
>Ga0214543_1000839_pt1 | contig 56114 bp, 34 predicted proteins | sample CNSS2metaG_FD_160094 | JGI IMG/M metagenome (GOLD analysis project Ga0214543, IMG submission 160094) | Root nodule microbial communities from cowpea collected in UCLA plant growth center, Los Angeles, California, USA - CNSS2 | ecosystem: Host-associated > Plants > Roots > Nodule | place: USA... | reverse complement strand
TTTATATAAAATTAAATTTTGTTTCAATTTGAAGGGGGACAAAATTGCTAATTTTTACAAAAATTGGGACTAAATTGAGACAAATTAAAATAAAGGGACCAAATTGAGACTAACAAAATGACACGTGTCAGTATTATGCCACGTGTCACTGTCACTGCCACGTGGCACGATGACAACTTGACACGTGGCAATTTTTTGATTTTTTTAAAAAAATTCAAAAAAAAAAAATTCAAAAAAAAATTAATAAAAAAATTCAAAAAATCGAGGAACTGACACGTGGCACTCCTCTAACGGCGTCACCCTTAACTTAACGGCAAGGGCAAACGTGAGACGTTTTAACAAAAAAGGGGACCATTTTAAGACTTTTAAAAATATGGGTACCATTTTGAGATTTTGACTCCAAAATAGGGACCAAAGTCATAATTAAACCTTTTCTTTTTTATAAATTAAGATTAATTTATGCTTTTCCATTTTTATATTATGATTTGATCGAGTTGAGAATAAAGGGTGAAGAATAAAGTGAACATCTGAAAGTGTTTATTGCGTTGTTGTCTGAAATCTTCCATCTTATTCCCTTTCATCTGCTGACTCTTCTTTCTGGATCGCTGACATTCATTGATCAAGCATTCAAGGTTGTGTTTTTATTTCAGATGTTATCATCCATTCTGTTCTTCCTTATATTGCAATTTCATTTCCCTGCATCTCCACCATGCCAAGTTCATAAATGGGAGATCGATGCCATTGTACTTATTAATGTTTGAAACGTATTGGGATTGCATCCAAGTTTCCAATTTGAACGCTGAACACAAAATTGAAACAAAGTTCCAATTTTGTTGCTGGGATTTTCTTTCTTCCTTCTCTTTTGTCTCTGGTTTCATTCCTGTTTTTTCTATAGCTGACCACAAAGTTTGTTCTTCCTCTTTTGAAAGAAAGAAAAGAGTGATGGTTGAATGTTATTGGTTGAGCCTTTGTAAGTTGTGAAGCCAAATTACCGAAAAATAAAATGTTACTATGGTGGCAGGGATTTGGCAGTGAAGACACCATTGGAGTGATTTGTTACTTGCTGTTTAACCCTACTATTTATAACCAGAGGGAAGCAAGGAGAAAGGGTGCAGAATGGGTACTCCACAGGTGCCAAAAAAAAGAGTGGCATTTGTGTTGATTGATGGGTTGGCTGATGTGTCACTGCCAAGGCTTGGATTGAAGACTCCTCTTGAGGCAGCAAAAGTACCCAATTTGGATGGCATAGCATCTGCTGGAGTTAATGGACTCATGGACCCTGTTGAGGTTGGCTTAGCTTGTGGAAGTGACACTGCTCATCTTTCCTTGTTGGGTTATGATCCCAGGGTTTATTATCGTGGTCGAGGAGCATTCGAATCCATGGGGGCAGGATTGGCCATGTCACCTGGTGATATTGCTTTTAAGGTTGGTTAGGAACCCTATTTTCACCATTTTCTATGCTTATTTTTGTTTGAAGCTATTATACTTTATTTCATGTCATAGATAATATCACCTTCCTGGATGACTTAGATAGCGGATTGCGTTGAAAGATTGATGCAAATTTGAGATTCAACCAGAGTAGATATTTTTCTCAAATTTTAGCATAATTTTGAAAAGTACTGAGCTAATTTTTTTCATGGTTAGCAAAGAATAGTAACACTGTTAGGGGCACTATCAATGTTCTGTCTTCTTTCCTTGCTTTCCTGAATGCGATGACTTCAGAACAACTTCCCATTTGATAAATTCTGTAAAGGATTCCATGTTTAATTTTAAGATTTAAACCATATATATATGTTGACTGCTCTTTGTTGTAGAAAAAGAAAAAGGATAAAATATTTGAGGTTTCTGCAGGAAGATTATGAGCTCTTTCTGTTGATCTCAAATTAGGGAGAACTTAAAGATAGTTACTTCTGACGAATAATTTTGCATTCAATCACTATTCTCATTTCTTCATTCAATTTGGGTTTTTTTGGTCTAATCTCTATTTCTCTGTGATTTATGTGTGAGATGGTTTGATGTTGTCGTTTCTTTTTTAACTAAAAAGAAAAATTAACTTTTCGTATTGACATGCTATATCAAAAATCTAGTTTTTTTGGTACACGGTGGTACTACATGTCTTTTCAAAATTAATGTAAGGGAGACTTTAATAGTCTGAAATTTTGCAGCTTCATCGAAAAGCTTTACCATACAATGTTGGTTGGCATCAGTATTCTGATCAAGTTTCTAAAATTACTGATATATTTGTTACATAGATTGTGCTTTCTTTCTATGTTCTTCTGTTGAAGTTGTTAATTCTTAACCTTGTCTAAAAGTGAGTTTTCTTTGCATTGTTCATGGTAATCACTCAACATTTTCCTGCAGTCAAACTTTGCTACCCTTGATGAGAAAACTGGAATAGTCACCTGTAGGAGAGCTGACAGGCACTTTGAAGAAGAAGGCCCCATACTCTGTGCTGCCCTGGATGGATTGAAGCTTCCATCTTTCCCTCAGTATGAAGTCAGAGTCAGGTGAAGATGCCTAAGGTTGCTATAGCATTTAATGGTTAATTGTTAATGTAGGTTACCACTTATCATGGATAATATCAAGTTTTCAAGGGTTAATTGTCGCACTCTATTTTATTTGGCTTGAAGCTTTCTTCCAAATTTTAAAAATTTCAATTAAAATTGACTACTAAATGTTTACTAGTTTGGGAACTCAAGATTTTTGCATAGCTAAATAAATGATTATTATCTACCAAAATAATTAACAGTTCTTTATTTGTGATGGCTATTCCTCTATTAGGTATGCAACAGAACATAGATGTGGAGTGGTCGTTAAAGGACCAAATTTGAGTGGAAATATATCAGGAACGGACCCATTAAAGGACAACCGCTTACTTTTGAAAGCAGAAGCTTTAGATGATTCTCATGAAGCAAGGAATACTGCTGCTGTTGTTAATGAATTGTCCAAGGAAATAACAAAAATTCTGGTTTCTCATCCTGTGAACGCTAAACGTGTTGCAGAAGGGAAGAACATAGCAAATGTAGTCCTTTTAAGAGGTTGTGGCATTCGGATTGAGGTCTGTTCTTTCAGTTTATTTCATAGTTGATTCATTTATCTTTCAAGCATTAAAGTGATGCATAATAAATGCGGTGATACATCTTAATCCATTTACATATTCTGCTACTTTAAAGGAAAGCCCATCATACATGTGTATGCATTTAAAACTTTAAATTATATATCACAGGTTACACCATTTTTAGATAAACATGGTCTGTGGCCATGCATGGTGGCTCCAACGAAAATAATTGCTGGCCTGGGCTTATCACTCGGAATTGATATTCTAGATGCTCCTGGAGCAACTGGGGACTACCGAACTTTACTAACATCAAAAGCATCGGCAATAGCTAAGGCACTCTCGGCTCCTTTGCAGTCCTGCCCCAAAGTGTTTGTACCTGGAGAGGATGAGTTTAAAGCAGGTCGCTCTGATGGCTATGACTTTGGATTTCTTCATATCAAGGTCATAAATTTACAACTTTTGTTCTTGTTATCTGCTTTTACTTTTCTGCAATTTGCCTCCAGAATCCCACTTTATATATTGGGGAGTTTTCTACCATCTTTTTGCTGCAATCAAGAGCTTAAGAAGTGTTAATTGTAATTCAGTATCTATCTAGCTTAATGTAAAGGATCTGATGCGTATTGTTTAGTGCTGCTGCTGTTGCATAGACTAAAACTATCAAAAGATGATGTTGAATCCAGGAAAATTTAACTAGAAATACAAATACTAAGCAATACAATATCAGAGTTAAAATATTCCATCTTTTGCTATTGCTGCTTCATTTCTCTTTATTCTTATACTGTTCTAGACTACTTTTACTTCTACCCTTTTGGATTATGCGATAAGACTTTATGTGGTACTGTAGGCAATAGATGATGCTGGTCATGACAAGGCGAGCATTCTCAAGGTCAAAGCATTAGAAGCTGTTGATACTGCAGTGGGGCAGCTTGCAAGGCTTCTCTGGGAAGCAGAATCTTCTGGAGAAAATCAGTTTTACATTTGTGTCACAGGAGATCACTCTACTCCAGTAGAATATGGTGATCATAGCTTTGAATCAGTTCCATTCGCCATGTGTCGGCTAAAAGACTTTGTTGGTGCTATTGGGGAATCAACTGTTCTGAAAACCTCTCTTGATCCATTTCCCATTCCCAGTGTCAACTCTGGTGAAGACTTGCTTAATGATTTGGACACAAAGGAGGGAAGAGACAAATTTTGTGAAGCTCACAGTGGTGATTCAGTTTATGAGCTGAATGAAGTGGCAGCTGCAAGAGGGTGTCTGGGGCGATTCCCTGGGGGAGAAATGATGGGAATTATAAAGAAATTTATTAGCTTAGATGAGAAAACTGCTTAACCATGAAATTAGGAGTCTCATGTCACTTCTTACTTTTTTATTCCTCTCACTGACATCTACTGACGTCAGGAACTTTTATATTATGTAGAATAACAAGTTTTGTTTTAAAAACAACAATGTAAACTCAACATAATAAATTTTTCTCTGTTGTTTTTGTTCATACTAGAGACACATGAACTAAAGAAACCCTTGTGAGTCATCACGTCTGTTGAAAGAGTGCACTTTATAAATCAATTATTGTATTGGAATTAAGAATTGGAGGTTTACCCCTGGATGGTGTTGACAATTATTTAGTTTGGTGATACGTAATTGCTTTAAGTGTTTGGTTCGAAATGATTAGGTGATTATATTTAATTGTCCTTTTAGTAAAAATTACAATTAAGAAATCTAAACACTTATCAAACCAATCAATAGTTTGTCCAGAGATACTTGTTATCTGACTTCAACACTCTCTAAAGACTCTCATAAGTTTTAGTTTATAGACTTCTTGAGACATTCGTCCTCTAATATCGAGACTCGAGAATCAAGTATTAAACATAAATCAAGAAAAATATTTGTTCTCTGACTTAGACATTTTAAAGACCATTTACAAACAAACACACGGAGTTCTTTGCTCAAAGACATTCAATTTCTGGCTTTGACATTCTAAAAATCCTCCACTCCATCCACCGAGAAAAAGCTACCCAAAGATATATATATATATATATATATATATATATATATTATGTTTTTAAAACATAACGTGCATTTTTAATCAATTAGATGTTGAAGGTATTAGAAATTGGAAAAGTATTGGATCTAGACTTAAAAGTCATGCACATGTAAGTAATATGAACAAATGGATTGAATTAAAAACATGATTGAGAAAGAAAAACACAGTCGATAAAGGGATGCAAGAACAAATTACTTAGGAGAAATAGTATGAAGAGAAGATTTTGGTTTGATATATATATATATATATATATATATATATATATATATATATATATATATATATAACTATAGTTAAAAATATTTCTGAAACATAATTTAGCTTCTTTTTTTTTGTGGGATAAATGAAAATCATACAAAATAAAATAACAAAAACTTTTGAATTTGATTGAGATGTTACCATAATTTAATCTAGGTATAGAAGAGTACATTAAAATCTATAAAGGGTGAATTTCATAATTATTACTTGTGTAGGACTACACATAATGATCTTATACCATTGTTACCTTCGGAAATAAAAAATATTAATTAAAATGATATAAATTGTTTTCTATTATTCTTCATTGTGCTCCATAATCAAAACTTTGCACAACATACTCAACATAATAGAAGTTAAATCAAAATACTTAATAATACAATGATACATTTGTACAAAACTTCTATCCCAAATACACACAATAAAACTATAGACAGTCAAGTAAAATCTAATCCAGGAAGATGCTGCTACTTCAAATCAGATGGCCAAATGGTGTCGCCATTTAAGGTTGTTTGCTGATTTTAATGACAAACTCATGATTTCTGTTACGTACAAAAGTCGAAGGAAGAGTGGGGGAGAACATTTTGTGCTGAGAAAGTATATCCATAGTCCTCTCAAATATGTTGAACATTGCAGAGACATATTTAGAAAAGCCTATGTGAAGAATGCAGTGGTTACTGTACCTGCATATTTCAGTAATCCTCAGCGCAAAGCCTCCACTGATGCTAATGCTATTATCTCTCTCAACGTTGATTTGAGGTTAAAAAGTTGATTTACCATTGAATTAGGACTTGTTTTGTGCATTGATGAAATAAAACTATCATAACTTAGAATAAAGGGGATAAACTCCTTATATGATTACATAACAAAAGTCCGTCTAATGTTACCAGACAAACCAATTTATATTCAATAAATGTACTAATATTTTATAATTGTAAATAACTAAACCAATTTGTACTCAATAAATGTACTAAAATTCTAAAATTTGTCTTTTGAAGACTAAAGCTACCAAATTGAAATAGCATTAAAACATTATTACAGAACACTACTGTATCAGTTTCTCAACTATTTTTGGCCATAAAAAATGTTGTAAACCATACCTGCACCAAAAACTCAAAATATATGCACACAAACAAAACTTCAAAAAAAATAGTAAATGAAATAATATTCTCTTCCAAACTTAATCCCTTCTAATTTTGTATATTAAATTACTGATAGTTCACCTTAAGCCCCAAAGCCTGGTATCTCACTATATCAAAAGAAATTTACAAAGGAGATGATCATTCTTTCCCATCAGATTTCTGCTTGGTCCCATCAACCGGAGGTAATGTCTAAATAGAAAAGAAGGAGTTGTTAACAACATTATAGGAAAAATTTAAATTCATAGTGAAAGTAGATATCACGCTAAAGATTCTGAACAAGTATGTTTTTGAATGTACTACTACTACTATGTTTGCATAGAGTGGCTTGAATTTATAAAAGCACGGACATAAAGATAAATTTGATGAATAGTCAAACAGATCCAACAAGTTGAACTAAAAATTACTGATGGTTATATCTCAAAAGAAAAGTTACTAATAATCTCAACTATGCATACTGTTTTTTGACCGTATAAAAAGACAAGGTATTTCAAATAGCATAGGTTTTAATCGAGCACATTAGCTCCTTATGTGTTGAAATATAAACTAGGCATTCAGAATTCAACCAATGAAAAAACACAAATAGCTTACACGCATTGTCATATTAATAACTTAACACTGAATAAAGAGGGTACTAGTTAGTTACTAAAAGGCCACGAAAAAGTTGGATTAAAAACTTACAAGATTAGGCTTATAGATATTGTGAACAACAGAAGCACCAGCAAGCAGAGAGAAGACAACAACCACACAGGACAAAGCCAGTGAAGGAGTCCCTGTTGGTTGTCTTCCACCACCAAATTTTCTATTCATCTTCACAAAATATTTCTGACCGTGCGTGTCACCCAAAATGATTTAAATTAAAGCTTGGATCACGCAAGACCTTCAAAATTCAGACACATAAAGTGAACATAAATCGACAATCGAAAAACCTAACATTATGGTTAAAATATAAGCAGAAAGTGGGCTAGGATTATAGGATATCCACACAAAAACTAAATTAATTGCACACACAAATGTACACATAACTAATATTAGATCCTACATTCACATATAGATCTTACATTTCTCAGACAAGTGCGGGATGTTGTCAGAAGAAGAATAAGTTGATGAGACATGCATCATGAGTCATAATAGTTCGTTGTTAGAAAGTTAGGGAACACTTGAAAATGTTGCAAATATCCAAAGAAAGGGTCCACAAACAAAGCACTATTACATTTCCTTTTCAGTATCTCTTCTTTCAATTTTGGGAGAGGGAGGTTTCATACACTTCATCATAACAATTCATGATGTAAAGATTAAAGCCAGTCAAAATTGTTATTTTCTTCAAAATAAAATCCATTTCATAAACATAAACAAAACCCTGATCGATCAATTGAAAAAGACCCAGATTGAGTTTCTTGAAAAAAAAAAAATAGTGAAACATCAGACAAACTAAAAGTCTAACAATAATCCATCTCACATTCACAAAAGAAGTCAGAAAATAAAAGAAAAAACAAAAATTTCTCACACCCAGTGGATGTAATCGAAATCCAACAATATCCCCGATTGAAATCCCGCTACCCAACATCCAATAAAGGGAGAACGAAGAATGTCCTCGTGGAATTGAGCAAGAAAACAAAATTGAAAGCTGGAATGGTAAAACGGAAAAGGAAGAAACAGATTCAAGCAAGCAAGAAATAAAAGAATCGAGGGTTAGAAACTGACCTTGGGAAGGGAAATGGCGAGGGTGATGGAAGGCAAAGAGAGAGAAAATGCAGAGCTAGTGATGAAGATAAATGAGCGGGAGAGAGGTATCAAGAAAAACTGAAACTGGTATTCAGTATCGTATAGCGATACTTCAACTTGTTTAAGCGTGTCCCATGTTTTAAAATACTTTAAAGATGTTTTAACATTTATTATACATGAAAAATGAAAAATGATATTTTCACCAATTTTTATTTTTAAAATAGTGGGTTAAAAGTGGATCAAGAAAAGTGGACTAAAATATCATTGTCCTTTATAAATTTATAAATAAAGGATATAGTTTATAAAGTAGTAGTGTAGTACAATGAAATATTTAAATAATAATTAATTTTAATGATAATAAATAATTAGTCATTATATAATAACTAAATTATATCTAAAATAATTTTAAAAAATTATAATTGATCTCTAAATTAATAATTAAAATATTTTCAATTATGAATTAATTTTTAAATTAATCATTAACATTATTTATTAGGTTTTAACTACCCAAATAATTAGTTTATAATTAAAAAAAATTGGATTCACATATTAATAATCATATATTTATTATATATGTAAAAATTATTATACATTTTTAATATTTATATATTTTATATTGTATCCTATTATTTTAAAACTAAATGTATTGACATATCAAATACTTATCGTATTCAATATACATATTGACATATCGAATACGTGTCGTATTCGATATACGTATCGACATATCAAATACATGTCGTATTTGATATACGTATCGACATATCAAATACGTGTCATATTCGATAAACATGCATTATTGATGAAGAAGTATAAAATACACTATCAACTTGATTTCTCTTTTAAATCAAACAATGATTTCCAATGTATTTTTTTTAATATGATTTTGATCCTCAACTATAATAAAATTTGTAAATAGTGTTACCTCTAAATTTTGATATCTCTTATTTTTAAAATAAAAAATTTTAATTGTACTTCTAGTCTCTTCACTATTTGATTTTGAAAGAAAGTCCCTCAGTTAATCTATCTTGTAATTATGAATAGAAGCCAGGGACGATAACAATAATGTATGACAGCGTTTGATAATTTACAAAGTTAGCATATCACAAGAACAAAATAACATTTTAATCAATAAAAGCTATCAGTTAATCGATTCAACTATATATTGTACCTTCTTAAACATTTGATTGTTGTATCAAAAATAATAACGAAGAGAAAATAAAGTGTGGCTAAGTCGACTCAAGTTTTAATTTTTTTAAATAAATTCACATGTGGCAGACGCATATCACCCTATGTGTCAGCTTTCCAGATGTTAAATTTAGAACGTTGTTTGTTATATAAGATAAAATTAATCTTTGTTGAAGACAAAAGATTAAATCAAATCTGTCAAAAGTTTTATATTTGATAAAATAAATAAATTTAAATACTATACAAGAATAGAAATATATAATATTATTGTTTTAAGGTTTTTATATAAATAATGTCAAATATTTTATATTATATAAAATTAATGTCGTACAAATATATATAATTCAACAAAAATCAATGTTTCTAAAAGTAAAAGGATCAGACAAAATTAAAATTTTGAGTATGAACTATTTACAAATTTTTATAATACGTTAGGAATAAAAATATATTTAATTTTTATTTATTTTTTAATTATTTAAAATAAGAATGAAAATGGCGACAAGTACATATCTCCTTCGAAACCCTCATCCATGCTCATCACAAGGAATCTTTCTATCTTATCAAAATGTTCCAAACATCATAATATTCTTTATTTTGTTTTAATTTTTTTAATGTGATCAGATTTATTTTTAAAGCAACTCTAAAGTAAACCACTATGATGAATTATTTACAGACAAAGGGAGCGTTCTTTGTTATTATTAACGTCACAGCCATCGATTTAAACGTTAACAGTTTGGTGGAAATTTTGGAAATTTATCATTTTTCTATTTAATTTTGATTTTAATTTTTTTCGTATATCATTTTCTTTTGGTTTTTCTGTCAGCAACAGCAACGGAACATTTGAGATTCACGATATGAGAGTGACCAACAACAACGTCACGTGACCTATTTTGAAATCGGAGACAAAGCACGTGCCTTACCAATTTCGTATTTTCATTTCATTTCATTTTGAACCGAAACCAAAACCCTCTCTTTTTCCCTTTATTTCTTCCATTTTCTCTCTGAATCGGTTCCGAAGCTGCCATGGAAGCGATACTCGTTGATTGCGTGCAGAAGAGTCTTCGGCATTTCATGCACGCCAACGCCATCTTCCTCTGCCACCGTCTATGCGCCGAGTTCCCCACCGAGGTACCTTTTCCCCTCTTCAATTTTCTACACAAAATTCTAGAAAATGGAAATGGAAGATCATCTCCCTCCGTTATAAGTTCCCAAAACTTCTCCGTTGTAAGCTCCGAGATCGGCGACTCTTGTCTTCACACCTTGCTATTTATTTGATTCAAGTCCATTTCGTAGTTTATGTAGTGGTAGTTGAATTTTTAGTTCGTTTTGGAGGAATTTGGATTTGGATACAACTTCCTCTTTTAGCTTCACAGTCTATGTGAACTGCACAGATTCTCCCTCCTTTCTCACGGTGCACTAGTACGATTAAATTGGGTTCGCGATGGTAATTCTAAGCCTCTAGTTTATTTGGCTCTTCGTTATACTTGATGTTTTTTGTTAGAGTGGTGGATTTATACGTTACGGTTTTCCCTCTTCCAAGTTTTGAAGTTGCGTGTGTGCTCGGTTTGGTAACAGTGATGAAAGGGTTTCTTTTTGTGTGAGTACTGTTTACTACGTGTAGCTGTTTTAGGAAATGGTTAAGGGTGAGGAGATATTTTGTGCTGCCCTTACTAACCCCTTGAATTGCTTACCTTACAATAAGTCTGAAGCAGAAATCACTTAAATAGAAAAAAGGTCATTATAAAGTTTTGACTTAGTTCTTGTTATGTGTTATATTGTATTTATATCTATATAAATGTGCCAGTGTGATATTTAGACTTTGTTCACTTTGAATTGATGTGTATTCTTATTTTTTGTGCCAAGATACATACGACATGCTCAAGTGAAGGCTTTTTTATCTTTTTAACTTTGTTAATTGTTTGTTCTTGTTTACTAGTGCTCCTTTCTTTAGATATATATATGTGTGTATTCAAAGTTTCTTTCTGAAGGATATCGTTACTCTTGATAATTTTGGATAACTATCTTTTCTGGATACTGTACAGACAAATCTCCAGTTGTTGGCTGGATGTTACTTGCAGAATAATCAAGCTTATTCTGCATATCACATCTTAAAGGGTATGTTTCTTTCAATATATATGAACCAACCAGTTTTGGAATCTCATTTGTAATCCTGTTAGGTTTAATGGTGATCGTTATTTGTCTTTCTCCTGCCTTTTTTAATAGATAATGTTTTCCTACCTCATTTTTTATCACCTCATATTTATGCTTCTCATTATGTATCTCTTGTTATTCATTTTCTTTTTAATCCTTGAAGGGGCGCAAATGGCTCAATCCCGATACTTGTTTGCAATATCATGCTTTCAAATGGATCTTCTTAGTGAAGCTGAAACAGCATTATGTCCTGCTAGTGAGCCCAGTGTAGAGGTACAAAACATAATTCAGAATATATTTGAGAATGATTTTCTGCACTTTTTTAATGGTCTCTTGGAAGTCTTAGCATTTTTTGTCTCAAATCACTGATTATGTTTTTATCTTTTGTGCTTTTGTGTATTCCTTATCAAAGTTACTATTGTTGAATTCTTTATTCTTGTATGAGTTAGTTATAGCGTGCTGTTTGGCTTTTAGTTGTTTATTATTATAATTTGTCAATAATACATTTGCTATGAGAAGTAGAATGACTCTTATGTTATGTTGCCTTTTTTTGTAGGTTCCAAACGGGGCAGCTGGTCATTATCTGTTAGGGTTGATTTACAGGTTGCTAACCAATCTAACCTACCATATACTTTTTATTAGTTTATCTGAAATTTTCTTTTTATATTATTTAAAAGGGAATGGTCTGGTTGTGGCTAAAGCAGATTATAATCATACATCTTTAACATTAAATCAGACATAATTGAAATTTATATTTGCATCTTCCCTCTTTGTGGCATATGCAAGAGCTACAATATTAGTTTATTCTAAAGACATTGGATGCTGTAACTGGAGTCAATTCTATATAATTGTGTCAGTCACATATGTGTATGTCATGCAAGCATGCCACATTTGATAAATTCACCCTTCTAACTTCTCTTTGGTACTCTTTTTTTCAGATACACTGACAGAAGGAAAAGTGCCATTCATCATTTTAAGCAGGCACTATCAATGGATCCTCTAATATGGGCCGCATATGAGGAGTTGTGCATATTAGGTCGATATGATATATTCAACTTGTTCACTGCGAAAACTTGCCACCCTTTTCCATCATAACCATTTTAAAATTTATTTATGTTCTTTGTTTAGTGCCACCTTGATGCTCTTTGTTTTGACTCTTGATATCTGTCAATTTTCTGTAACCTTTTTAGTGATGAATGCGACTTTACAACTTCACCTAAAAGGTTGCTTTTTCAAGTTATAAGTTTCAAAAAGCTGCACAGTTTCTATTTGATGATGTAACATACTACAATTGGATAATTTTAAAGGTTGATTGTATCTAATTGAAAGCAAAAACAAGTTTTATATTCAACAACAAAGAGCATAAGTTAGGATGATAATGTGCAGAACTAGACTTAATTTCATTGTGTGGCTGTTTATATTAATTTTTTAACAATATATCTGAGTTGTAGACTTCTAGTCTTTTGTTGTCCTTAATTATGTTATTGTCCTAATCAATTATCACTATGCTGTTTTCTGAATATTCAGGTGCTGCTGAAGATGCAACTGCAGTTTTTGGTGAAGCAGCTGCTCTTTGTGTACAAAAGCAATACCTACATTGCTCGACCACACCTAAGTTGCAGTCATCAGCCGAGGATTGTAATTTAGTTGACACTAGACACTCTGTCTCAGAAGATACAAGTCCTAGACATCTGAAACTTATGCAGGGCCTGAAGGATGTTCCTGGAAATCATCATGGGGCATCTATTTTAGGAGGAACTTCTCAACCAATTAATAGTGGTCTGTCCAACATATCATTTTATAACACCCCGTCTCCAATGGCAACACAGGTAAAGTGCATCTAATTTCATATCATGTGTGCATATTAATCTTGGATAAAATACACAATTTATTGAGTCATAATTTCTGTAATTTTGATTTTTGAAAATGGTTAGTTTGTAAGTCAGAATCAGAAATATTGGTAAAAAAAAGTGCCCTGTTATTCACCAAATATGAATGGATGTCGATTGGTTTATTGAATGTGTTGCATGTCCATTTTTTTTTACAAAATTTGATATTTTCTGTTCACCTCTTCTGTAGTTGTCAGGTGTTGCGCCACCCCCTTTGTGTAGGAATCTGCAGCCTAACGGCCAAAACCTGAGTACAGTGAATACTGACAGTTCTCCTAAGTCATCAGTGAACTCTACCATTCAAGCCCCTCGGAGAAAGTTTGTGGATGAAGGAAAATTACGTAAGGTTGGGGACACATGAATGAGAACACGTTAAGAGATCTTAGCCAAAACTCTCCCTGCCTCCAGTTTGACATGATACAAACCAAGCGTTATTTAGTTGCCTAAAATCTGCAGCTGCTCAATATCTCTGTTTTCTATTGTTTACATGCTACATTCTAGTTTTTATGTAATACATGATAGACTTCTAAATATCTTTGACATGATGTGAGTTAATGGAATAATAGTTTTGTTGATGTCAAAGAAAATGTTTCCTAGAAAACATACTCTGAGTTGTTTTGCTGTAGTTTTATAGATTGCATTTTATTTTATTTTTATTTTTTTACATTTTATTCTGTTCTTAGTACTTTATTTTTTTGATCTTTTGGTTTTTAATTGTTTCAGATTTCGGGGAGATTGTTTGCTGATTCTGGTCCTCGACGTAGCTCTAGACTATCCAGTGATGCAAGTTTAAATGCTAATGCAGCAGTTGTATCTGGAAATGGAACTGGTAATTCTTCTAAGTATCTTGGAGGGTCAAAGCTTAGCAGTATGTCATTTCGTTCCATGGCAGTTCGTAAAGGGCAGCCATGGCCCAATGAAAATGCTGACGAAGGTGAGGATGAGTCTTTATTATATCATATAACTTTTTCTACTGTATTATGTTTTTTTTATGTTTTCCTGTGCAAAGATGATTGTTTTGAAGCTGCGGTAGTTATTTTGTCATGAACAATTTTGACCCGGCTAATGATTCTGTGTTTTTTTATGCAATTTTCTTCTATGCTCTTGCCTTTTCAAAGTTTTTTAAGCACATCTAGTAATCCTTGGTAGCAGTTCAGAGTGGCTAACCCAAAAGGGCAATAGTGGGACAATGACTACACCGAACATTAGACATACCACCATACTGTACAATGATTAATAAATACCAACTTTGAATAAGTAGAGTATAGATAGTTAAATGATTGATATTGATCCTAACATTCAGGTATGATATGTTATATCTATTATGCAATGGTAACATAATACTATTTATTCTACTATTACTGATCTTGTACTGGTTATACTTGCTATCCTAATGTATGACTCCCAACTTCCCAAGTTCTTACATAATAAATTAATTCCAATTTTCTTATATAAAATATTTTTGAACTGCTAATATTAACATATCCTTTCTTTCATCTTCAGGAACTCGAAACGATGTTCTTGATGATTCTCGTTTAAATGTCACATCATCAACATCTAGTTCTACTCCTATCATGGATGCTAAATCTTATGAACAAGAAGCAGCAAATTTTTCCATTGGTGGACAAACAGTGAGTGGTTCAAAAGTCATTTCTGGCGCTTCAGAAATACTGACCCTTTTAAGAATTTTTGGTGAAGGCTGTAGACTTGCCTACTCATATAGTTGTCAGGTATTAATTAATTATCATCCCTGGTTAAAAGATATATAAATTTGTAATTATCTTTTCATTATCTTTTATTGGGTTTACGAAGAAAGGAATAATGATAGAAGAACTAGTTTTCTAATGTTTTGTTTATTTTTTTGTGAAACAGGATGCACTGGATACCTACATGAAACTTCCACATAAGCATTACAATACTGGGTGGGTTCTTTCCCAGGTAATTTTGGTTACTCAGCTAGCAAATTCTGGCCTTTCATAGGTAGTGGTATTGATTTAGCATTATACTACATTCAGATTTACGATGCTATATTCAAATGTTTCGTTGGCTGTTCCTATAGAAAAGAAAGGTTTTTCCTGGATGGAGTAACTTCTGGTTTCCAACTGATATGTTTTTTTTTTTAGATTCCTAATATTCTCATCCTCAGTTGTCCATATCTGACATATTGTGTAATATACCTAAAATTAGGATTCAAATAGGGTAAAATTTTGGCTGAAATTATACTGCCTTCATAGTTATCGTTTTCCTTCTGATTGTGCTCTGTAGCATCTTTTAAATTGTTTGTTCCAATTAATTTCTTTACTGATGCAGTTCTTCATGACACTTGGACTATTTGATATTTTCAAGATTTTAAAAATAATGTTGAAATTGGGGTCTAGTAGGAAAAAAGGGAAAAGAGAACAGGAAAACAGATAAATAATGAGATTGGATTTTTGATAAATACAAAGCTCAAACACCTAGAGTGTGCTTCTTTTTTTGTTGAAAATGATCAAACATCAGTTTGAGACAATTCAACTAGATGCATAATTTTCTGTTGGGGTGCTTTGAAAGTTTTGACTCCTACAAACCAAACACATCTATTTCAGAACATTAGCCCATACCTGCTTGATTCTTGATGTCTTTTGATCTAGAGATTCTTACTGGTGCATGTTACTAACTATTTGTAATATGATGCTTGGATGTTTTAAGCAGGTTGGAAAAGTGTACTTTGAATTGGTTGATTACTTAGAAGCTGATCAGGCCTTTGGCCTTGCTCGTCAGGTCATGCCTTATAGCTTGGAAGGAATGGATGTCTACTCAACAGTCCTTTATGTGAGTTTATATTACATTTCATTAGTTTTTTGTGATATATCACATAGTGTATAATAATAATAGTATTAGTAATAATAGAAATTCTTTGAATTGATGATCCTGGAGGGATTTAGGAGAAGAATGGAAAGCTAGAACAAAATCTGAATGATGGTTGGTGTGTTGCAACACGTAATTTACTAACCCCTATTTACACTAATTATCCCAATCCACAAGTAAGAAGATAGATATGAATAAGATGTGATTTGATTTCCTCTCTTGCCTTTGATACTTTGATTAGTGGTTGGTTCAATTAATAGAGCCTCTTGGTAGAAAAAATATGCCACTATCAATGATAGCAATATCACGATACTAGGGACTGAGGATGAATCCAGAGAGAGCTAATTTCGCTTACTATGCACTATTTGGAGAAGAGTATTATAATTAATATCAGCTTGCAGTAAAATTATCCTGCAAAGTTTTTAGTCTGAGGCTTCTCTGATGTTATGGGCTATTTATAAAAACAATTCCTTGTTTTATGGCACTCATCTGGGAGCTACAAAAGCACCATGAAAATTAAAGCGTGGAATAGCCATCCAGAGCTATTTTATTTTATTGTCTTTCTTTTCCTGCTTCTGTGTAATGTCTAACTGTTATACCTAATGCTTGATCAAGAGTTATCTCTTGTGCAGCACCTAAAGGAGGATATGAAGTTAAGTTACCTGGCTCAGGAACTGATATCAACTGATCGTTTATCTCCTCAGTCTTGGTAGGCTTTATATGGAACTTCTTGCTGATTATTCAAAATATACCGGTTTTTATAAATTTCTTTTTTAAATTATTTCCTTTAGAAGTCATTTCTGCTTGCTATCATCCATATTTGCCTTATTACCAGAATGCTTTAAATTGCACGGCTTTGTGTAGGCAAATGTGCATGTTCGGGGAGTGAAAACTGTGCTGACTTTTGCAAGTGCTTTTATTGTCGACTTATGCCACATTCCAGACGTATATATAATAACTTTAGCATCTATATGCTTACCTACTTCCATTTAATATACGAGTTCTTTCATATGTAGCCCATTTGTGTGTATCAATATTTTTCCTTACCTGACCTATGTTTTTTCAAAACCTTTTCATGAAGTATACTTATTGGCATAACATCACCTGCTATTTGAGAACCATGAGTGTTTAGATGTTTCTTCTTTATTTGGCTGTTCTATCACAATTATTTTCATTTTATCTGGGTTTATAGTTGTGGTTGAATGCTTTGGCAGGTGTGCAATGGGTAATTGCTACAGCCTGCAAAAGGATCATGAAACTGCGCTGAAGAATTTTCAGCGGGCTGTTCAACTGAATCCCAGATTTGCATATGCACACACCCTTTGTGGACACGAGTATGGCCACTCCCTTTTTTATATTATATCCACAAGTCTCAATAACTTCTGCAACTCTTTGTGGTCTTCTAATTCATCGCTACAGGTATGTTGCACTAGAAGATTTTGAGAATGGAATCAAATGCTACCAGAGTGCGCTCAGGGTTGATGCAAGGCATTATAATGCTTGGTATGGACTTGGAATGGTATATCTACGCCAAGAAAAGTTTGAGTTCTCTGAACATCATTTTCGAATGGCTTTCCAAATCAATCAACGATCGTCTGTAATAATGTCATACCTTGGTACTGCTTTGCATGCCTTGAAGGTAAGTCTCTTACCATACTGATTGTAGTTTGTACATAAAAAATAAAGATTCCATTTGTCTTTGGCTTTTGTATTTTGTAGTATCTTGGAAACTCTAAAATTATGTTATGCTTGTATGGTTGACAGAGAAGCGAGGAAGCACTGATGGTAATGGAGAAGGCTATTTTAGCGGATAAAAAGAATCCCCTTCCAATGTATCAGAAGGCCAATATACTCTTGAGCTTGGAAAAGTTTGAGGAGGCATTGGAAGTCCTAGAGGAGCTTAAAGAGTACGCACCTCGTGAAAGTAGTGTTTATGCTTTGATGGGCAGGATCTATAAAAGGCGTAACATGCATGAGAGAGCTATGCTTCATTACGGTATATCTCTGGATTTGAAACCATCTGCAACAGATGCTGCTTCTATCAAGGTGATTTCGCTTCTAATATAAATCGTTTTGCTTTAAACTGGTCCAACTTCTACATTTGCACTAACTTATCTTTATGCTTTCTGATTGGTTGGGGGAAAATTCAGTTATCTCCGTATTCTCTTAAACGGTATAAACTTGTCACATTTTCTTATGCAACTTGGAACTTCATCTTGAACAGGCTGCCATTGAGAAATTACATGTACCAGATGAGATGGAAGACAACTTGTAGCTAGACGTATGAAGTGCAGAATGCTAGCTTGTGTAAATTACCCTCATTTTGAATCCTTGAATACAAGGACTTGGCTCTGCTTGTGCTTTCGGCAAAATTGTTCGTTGAAGCAGTATAACTACTTGAGAAGTATTTATTCATGCAGCCATCACGTCCATCCTAAAGAAGGATCTCTCTAAGTGACCAGAGTTTTGTACCGATTCAAATACTAAAAGAAAGGAGGAGATGATGTAACAGAGGTGCCAAGAAGCTCCTATTTAACGTGTACGAATAGTTGTGTCAAAGAAATCTACATGTATCTTTCTTTGGTCTACCCATTCATTTGTTAATAAATGACAGCTTCGGTTTGTGCCCTCGGTTGTTCATTTTGAGCGACCATTTTCTCTGAAGACGCTGAACTTCTCAGCAAATTCGTTAGTTTTTCTTTTTCTTTTCTCATCATTTTTAAAAATTGCAAAATGTTGGGTAAAGAAAATTAGTTAAGTAATCGCTTCGAATTATATAACAGTTACCAAGACAGAAAATGATATTTCCTAACAGAATTACATTCAGTAATACCCACTGTCCTATTATTAGTACACATTTTGAACGAAGAAACGTGGGAGTGCTGACCAAAATCAATGACTTCTCACAAGATACTTACATACTCAAATTAATTGAAGATATTATTTTAATTACATATTTCGCCATTTTACAATTGATTACATACTCTTCAACTTAGATTTTACACCAGCAACTTTGTTAAATTTACGTCATATTTTTGAATTTGGATTCATGCACATACTATAGCAAACTAAGTAATTTTGATTCCGATTAATTGGAAAATTTGAGGTAGTCGATTTATAATGAATATTTTTATTTAATTATATTTTAAGTCTTTGTAATAGGAAAATAAATTTTAGTCGACTGAATTAAAAAAAAAATATAACCTAGTTTTTTAATATAAAATTTGAAGGATAAAAAGTAAATTTTAAAAATAATTTGAATGCTTAGATTTAACGTAGATAGACATAAGTTATATTTCTTTTTCAAGTTTAAAGAATTTCTTTCATTTATAAATAAAGTAAAATTTATCCTATATTTTAGAGATTAAAAATGAAATTTTAATCTGTTGAATTCTTACTAAAAAAAGTAAAACAGTTAAAGCACTCTTTCCAATTAAGTTTTACATAAACCTCCTTTAGAAAAAAGAGTGGATTATGATAGCGAAAATTTAGAAGTATACCGAACCATAGAGGCCGGCTGTTGTTGTGACTAACTAACCATTCTGGGGAATTCCTTCTTTGGATTAGGGTTTTTGTGGTTCCTTCATTTCGAAACTTTCTTGGATTCGCATTCTCTCTCCCCTAATCTCACTGTACATGTTTCTTTGTCATTCACATTCCCCTTCTCAATTCTTCATTACCTCATTTTCTTAGTTTTTCAAATTCCATTTTCAGCAATGGGAAGCAAAGGCCGCATGCCGCCGCCTCTGCACCTGCGGCGGTCAATCCCGCCGGGTCCCACCGTGATGCCGCACCCACTTGCGGCGCCGTTCGATCTACTCCCGCCGCCTCAGGTGATGGAGCAGAAGCTAGCGTCGCAGCACGCGGAGATGCAGCGCCTGGGGACGGAGAACCAGCGGCTCGCAGCGACGCACGGCGCGCTGCGGCAGGAGCTCGCGGCGGCACAGCACGAGCTGCAGATGCTCCACGCCCACGTGGCGGGGTTGAAGGGGGAGCGGGAGCAGCAGGTGCGCGCGCAGTTGGAGAAGATCTCGAAGATGGAGAGCGAGGCGCAGAGCGCAGAGGGCGTGAAGATGGAGCTGCAGCAGACCCGCGGGGAGGCGCAGAACCTTGTTTTGTCGAGGGATGAACTTGTTTCAAAAGCGCAACATTTGACTCAGGAACTGCAGAGGGTTCATACTGATGTTGTTCAGATCCCCGCGCTTATCTCTGAGCTTGAATGCCTCAGACAGGAGTATCAGCATTGCAGGTATCCTTCTTCTGCCTCTTTTTTAGGGTGAGATGTGTACTTATGATGTGGTGACCAAGTATATGAAAGCATTGGTTAAGTGTTGTTTTCTATGTAGACATTGCTTCTTGTGTTGTGGCCTAGGTGATTTGGAATGCTAGCTGTCTCTTTAAGGGATGCAATTATGCCTGTAAAATTCATGGGGTGGTTTTTGTTTCTTCTGTTTATAGGCTTTGTTAGTATTGGCGAAGGGTGGGATATTATGGAGATGTGGCAATTGGCAAGTTTAGAGATAGTTGTGTCTATTTTTTTAACATTTATCAACCTTTGATGAGGGATATAACCTGATAACATATCTTTAGAATAATGAAAAAAACGAATAGGGTAGTTAAATTGAGAAATTACTTGTGTGAACTTTGTTTAGTGGAAAATATTATGAAGAGTTTTTTAGTAGAAGGGGATGGAGGAATTGGGATTATTGGACAAGGTGAATGTCATTTAGATGATTTGATAGACGGGTAATAATATATGGAAATATATAGAAACAATGAACTAGGTTTTGTTACGCACAAAATCTTATAAGACTCTCCTTCCTCCAAATGGTGTTTTACCTCTATTTACATGATTTTTACACACTCATGATAGGTTTTCCATGTTTGGAATTAGAGATAGACAAGTGAAATTTCAAACTCTATTACTATTACTTATTATTAAGTTTATAAGAGATTTTCGTGTTGATATTTGTACTATTACTTATTATTAAGCTTAAAAGAGATTTTCGTGTTGATATTTGTATATAGTGATATGCATGTTTGGTAGATTTGTGATATGGTAGTCCAAAGTGTTTGGGAGTAGTGAGTTTGAGTTCCATATTGGGTATAAACTAGAAAGTTAAGCAATATATAAGGAAGGAAACTAATCATAAACTCATTGTCTTCCAAGCTTTGTGTAGGAGAGGTTTTATATGGGTTAACTCAGTTAATTGATGTGACTCTGCCCGATTTCCTCTCGAAACTCTCGAAACACCCAAGGAATTTGTGTTGGAGCTTTGGGTTTAATTTGGGTTCTGCATATGTATTTATGTATTTATCCAGAGAAAGTATTGGTAGCGGATGAATTTTCACTTTGTAAGGGTGCAGTATTTTTTGCTTGAAATGCGATATATGTGATTAGGACCACTGATTGGAGACTTTCTAACTCTCTAATACTTGAATGTCTATTTAGTATGCAACTTAATCCATCACATGCTCTTTTTTCTTATAAATTGTCAATACCGGATAAATAGGTTTGGCAGTTATAATGGTTAAGGTAAATATTCCATTCATTCTGATGCCATTCTATTTGGAATCCCAACTGCCACCCTTTTGGTTAAGGGTGAATCTTCCATTCTCATGCCATTCCCAACCGTCACCCGTGGCGGAGTTTGACCATAACTTAGATGGGTCAAAATAATATATTCTCTTTTATTTTGGATTCTAGGTGTCATAAATAGATGAGTCTATTTTTTTATTATTTATTTATCTGCTTATCCAAAGCAAAGTTTAAGAGTAAAAATAATTATTTAAAAAAACTCATGACATGAAAAATACTATCTATTAAACTAATATTTTATTATTGAGTGAGACAGAAGAGAATTACTTTCTATTTTCAATAATGGAAAAATATATATGAAAAATAAGAATATAAAAGCATGAGTTTGTGTCTATCTTCATATTTTTTTTCATAAACGAAAGGGAGCAGAGTTACTTTTTATTTTCAATAATGAAAAAATATATATTAGAAATAAGAATAGAAAGCATGAGTTTGTCTAACTTCCTAATTTTCTTCATAAATAATAAGAAGCATGAGTTTCATGAACAAAAGGAAGCATGTGAGAGTGAGAATATGTATGAAACAAAAAAAAAATATCAAGAAAACATAAAAAAATAATTTATTTATTTTTAATTGCATTTAATTTTATGTTTTATTATTCATTAACATCAAATTTTATATTTTATAAAAGAAAAAAAATCTATCTTATTTAATTTCCACTAATATACTAATTTTAAAATTTTTAAAAATTTAGGTGTGTTATGGTTCCTACGCCAAGACTAAGATATGTTTCTGACTGCCACCATGTGACCCTTCTAAACCCATTTATGATTTGGGTTGATTCTTACCATAGATTTATTCTGAACTTTCCATCTGCTTTTTTATTTTTTTACCCATAATTCACTCAAGACAACTTTAAAGCCAACCAATTCCTACTCTCTCCTTACATCATGTTGGCATAGTGTCAGAGTGCCATGTTTAGGACCCTTGACAATCTTTTGTTCTGGTCATGCAGGGCCACTTTTGACTACGAAAAAAAATTATACAATGATCACCTTGAGTCACTCCAGGTGATGGAAAAGAACTATGTTTCTATGAGTAGGGAAGTGGAAAAACTTCGAGCCGAGCTTACAAATACTGCGAATGTGGATCGGAGAAGTAGTACGGATCTCCTTTCATACCTGTTTTCTGTGTTAGGATAGATCCTTAGATTTTTTTCATATTTGTGGATTAATAACTGGTAATAAAAATTCAGGTGGGCCATATGGTGGCACCTCTGGAACTAATGAGAACGAGGCTTCCGGTATTCCTGTGGGACAAAATGCTTATGAAGATGATTATTCTGTTATGCAGGTGTGTGATGCCTACCTGTGTATATTGTCGGAGTGCATCATTTTAGTTCATTGTCTAATACTTTTAATTTTAAATCTTCTAATAAAAATTAATCAATAACGATTTTTCTTGTTTTTATTTATTTTATAAACTCTTCATTCTTAAATATAGTAAATAAAATAATGCTTATAAATTGCAATTAAGTATACGTCCCTTGTATCAAGAATTAATGACGTGGTCCTGAGTTTATTATACTACCTGTTGATGAACTTTTTGAACTAAATGCCTAGTTGGAGTTTATTTTTTTCTACTATATTAATCGAGAGATCTGAATTAAAAAACTTTTATCTGTTTTCTCTATGCTTTTGTTACTCATTTTTTTATCAGCAAAAATTGAATAAATTAAATTAGAACACTCGGGGTATTCTAACCTTTTACAAAAGGAATTTACAAGAAAACTTCACATAAGGTCTACACTTTTTATAGGTACCTATGCTAACAATAGTTTTTGAGGAATAGACTAATAGGTTAGTCTATATGTTGTCAAGTATAACACCAATCTATAATTGCAAAGATGTTATAAAATTACAGACTCATGTAGTAACAAAACAATTTCTCAGACCCTACCACTACATACTAATCCTAAGGTTAAACAACCATAGAATTATGTTCTCAATATGATGCTGCTTAACATAATGGACATAATGGCATTTTTCTAGTGGTTGTCTACTCTTTTGTTACTCATTAATCTTTGATAATCACTTTTCTGATGGTACCAAATTAACATAATCACCTTGCTGATGGTTTTTGTTACCATGATAAAGAAATTCAAAATTTATAGGATTATCATGCTCATTCCCATGTTTAGGTGCTTTGCATGATAACAATTGGGAATATATTAGTGTATTATCTGTGTGCAGAGAAAATAGGAATGATATAGTGGTAGCAATATATGCTTTGTGTTCAACTGCTATATTCTAACATCTGCTCTTCTAAACATAGTGCTAAATGTAGTGCTACTGATGAAAGATTTTAATTTGCGTTTAGATTAGGCACTAATAATGGGTTTTCAAGCAATGTACTTGCTTAGTGCCTTAAAACTAGAATTTCAAATTGATATTGAAATCTGATATAGATTCAAAATCCTGAATGCAAATTCTGCATTACAACCAGTTATTAAAATAGCTCCTAATCAAGCATTAGATATCCATATTTATGATGGCGGGTCATTGCATTTGTGCCCTCAATTGGGGATAATTTTAGATGCCATAGTAGCTAAAACCAAAAAATAAAATCTCCGGTTCCAATACTGATCTGAAATGTATGTGTTGTGTATCAGTAAACGTGACTTATCTTGAGATATGCTAATAAAGTAAGATTTACCGAGTAGAAGGACTATGTTCTTAGGTTGATTCGGTTTTTGAATTCGAATATTTTTGTTTTACAGGGACGTGGTCCCCTCCCTGCAGCCAGTGGGGGTGGTGGCAGTGCTACTACACTTGCTTCTGCTGGAGCGCAACCTGGTCCAACTCCTGCAGCGACCGGTTATGATGCTCCCAGAGGACCTGGTTTTGGAGCATCTGCAGGACCTAATTATGACGCACAAAGGGGTGTTACTTACGACACACAGAGGCTGACTGGATACAATGCCTTTAGAGGAGGATCTGCTTATGATTCCAATAGAGGAGCAATTTTTGATACTCAAAGAAGTTCCTATGATCCACAGAGAGGTTTGGGATATGATATGCAGAGAGGAGCTGATTACGATTCATCGAGAGCAGGTGGCTATGATACACAATCAAGAGGGGTTGGTGGTCCTCATGGACATGCTCCACCGGTGAACAATATGCCGTATGGTTCCTCAACACCGCCGGCTCGTAGTGGAGGTGGATATGAAGCTACCCGAGGTGTAAACCCCGGTAGGAGAAGATGATGATGACGACGATGATGGTGGTGACCTTGAGTCTGAATGGTCATGAACGTTTGGTTTTGTCCTATCTTGTAATGTGCATAGTCCACGAGAGGGGGAAACAAATGTTCGTCATTATTGGGAAGACATTCTCATCGCCTATAATTGCTATACATGAAATTGATAACACAATACCATATCTAACTTTCTTGTCTATATAATTTATTTAGGATTTGAGATGGTTTAATTTTATTAATTTCATGTCTTCCCTTACCTTCGATTAAATGATTTCAAATCTTTTTTTCTGTAAATCTATTTTAAATTTTCTACAAGATTAATGCTTCTTTAAAGCAGAACATGAAAGAAAAAAAAAAGAATAATAATATTGTTTGAATTAGGAGAAAGAGGATAAATAATATAATAAAATTACTGAAACTTTTGTAGTTATTTTAATTGAATAATTCGTAGAATATCTTTTGGAAGTAGTTCGATGCAAAAGTAATTTTCAAAATATGAATTAAATTTAAAATAAAATGTTCAATATAATAAAAAATCCAATCTAAATAAGCAAAAAATTAATTTTAAAAATATAATAATATATAGAAATAAACTATTTTATAAAATATGAAAATTAAATTAGTTTATTCCATTTTATTTATTATTTTAATATTTTTAATATATATATATATATATATATATATTAATTTTTTTACTTTTATATTCAATAATATAATTATCATAAATATTTTTATATAAATGTAAATAGTAAAATAATATTTTTAAGCATAATGTATTACATTAAAAAATATAATTAATTATGTACATAAATACTCTATTATTATTGACATACCGATTATACTTTTTAACTTGATTATGGTACGTCGTAATTATCTTTTGTTACAATGTGGAAAGTTTATTGATTTTTTATATATTTTTTTTCTAATTTTTGGTTTTGCTTTTGGTAACTCTTTGTTACATAATTTGAAAAGTTTATTGATTTATTGTCATCTCATGCTTATATTTTGTTTTTGATGCTAACCGTTCTCTTCAATTTGCACAAATACTAAATCGCGCAAAGCTAAAACAAACTTCAGCACCAACACTGAATATAATAAGCATGAGATGTTTCACCTCTATGATTCTTGCTCAGTGTTAATTTTTATAAAACCCATTTCACTCAACCACCTATTTTACATTGCATCGAGCTCTCTTATTATTAGACTAAAAGTAGTTACCCATATTTAGGATTGAACTTAACACTAAAAAATATCACAATTCAATTATGATTTACTTCATTTGATCTCTATCATAGGAAATTGATGCACCCTGTTAAAATCTATCATAATTTGTGTAGATTATTTATCAAGTTACATATCAGTAATGCATGGGTTTGATTGAAGCTGCCAACAGAGACATGATGAACAGCCATATAAACTCACTAAAATAAGTTTTAAATTTAGAATCAACTCCTTAATGTAAAACCACAAAGTTAGCATATAATCTTAAATAAACCCAACATGAATTTGCATACACTTTGGAGATCAATTTAGTGATTCCTGACCTTTATAATGGATTTCATTTGTGCATTACGATATAAGGATTTCTTCCAATTGAGTGTGATTGTTGTTCACTTCAACTTCAAGTACATATACGATATAAGAATATACCTCAAGACTGCACAGGTTTTCACCCAAGAGTTGTTGTTGTTTTGTCATTGTCAAATCTATCAAATATCTTTACAGATAACTCAACCCAACGTGTCTGAATCTGATGCATGTGCAATGCTACCATGGACCAAGACCACTTCCTAAACAGGTAAAATATATGTAATATAATACTCATATCAAAGTATTAGAATTAAGGTGCATTAGGGAAGTTACAAGGAGTAACCAAATGTTCAACGTTTGAATCTTCCTTCATGACTTGTATATGCTTTTGTTTGTCGTATATCTTTGTTACTAGTTTTGAGTATGATTGCTAATAGCAGTTATCTGATATGAAGGGTACTTACTCAATTTTTTTCATTTTTATCGATACGAGACTTAAACTCACGCTTAGATTCTCGTAAGATATTAATGCATTGAGGTTTCTGTGTGATGATGTCCATATATATCCCTTTTAGTTACATCACATCCAATGTTGTTTCATGAGCTGTGATTTCATGATCCAAATTCCAATCAAGAGAACATGTTGGTTGGGTTGGTTCTGATGGCCCCACTATCCCAAGAAAACATTCACTATGAAAATGAGTATTCCCTACTCTACCGCTGGTTTTTCTGTTTCTTTGCTGTTGTTTTGCTTTAACTGTTTGTTTCCTCAGGGTTCATAATTACAATACTTCTTCAAGAACAAAAGGTCGTGACTATTATTGTTCACACTCATTGAGAAGTTCTAGAGTCAGAAAAGTGAAGTGAATAAACCTTAACAAGTTCTACACTATTTGAATAAGATATGTGGTGCAAGAAAATGCAAAAGATTGTGGTTGGTATAAATTTTGGACTTAGTATTTGGAAGAAAGAAGTGTGCTTAGTCATTTTCCTTTGGAGGGTGTGTTTGTAGAGTGCATTTTTCATGGCCAATTCAATTACTATCTAATGTCTTCCATCTCATGATTCACGTGCAGCCAAATTTCCACATCTTAAATGTTCAACTTTATTCTCTGTGGCTACCCACTGCACTTACTAACACTTCTGTTATTTAATTTTCCCTACTCATTCTCTAACATCACCATTCAAACAGAGTTTTACTTACCAATTTAATATACTCTAATTCTCTGCAGAAATCTGAAAACAATTTCATTCAGACCCTGACAAACACTACATATCAACTTCTTATGTGTTTAGTTCTGACTTATTCTCCGATTTTTTGGTGTTCATGAATAATATGAAAATTTACTTCTTAGCATGATATTAGAACAATGATTTAAAGTATATTCTTTATCACCTATTAATGTTTAGTCTCACGCAACGTTTGAGATGTATATGTTTCCGCGTGAGGGAGGTATGTCACAAGTATGTTGAGCCATTTCTCATTTTGTTTGGTAAGGTTGAGTTAGACTTCAAATTTACTTCTTATCATTGCATTAAAAATCATGAGTTAGAATCTATTTCATATTATTTATTAATGTTTAGTACTGTTCCGGTACATCCAATAAGTCTCACATCGCTTATGAGTCGAGGTCAAGCGAATTTAAATACTCCTACCCCCTCCACCCTCCAAAACGTCTTTTAAGGACAAAACTATGACAAAATTCCACTTTGGTCCAAAGTGGACAACACCGAACATTGGCATCCACCGTGGGACTGACAACTCCCTTTCAACTTCCCTTGCCCTATGACTGTAAGTTGGAAGCTTTTCAACCATTTAAATTTCTCATTTTGATTGGTCCTTTTAACTAGTGTATTCTATTGAGACCATATAGTTTTGAGTTTATAAATAATATATAGTTTTGAGTTTTCCTTTGGGAAATTGGTGGTTGAGTTTGATGGGTTATCTTATCTGTTAGTTGGACGTTAGCTACATCAAGATTCTCCCGTAAAACTTTTAATATATAATATCGTGGATCATGCATTCATACGTAGATATTGTGCATATATATTTGACAAACACACTCTACAGTCTCTTAAAAAAAAAAACCACCAATGAAAATTTTTACTCTAGAATATGTATTAAACTATTATTCTTATTTACTTCTTAAATGATTTTTCTAAAAATAATTAATTATTTGTCAAAATATAAGCCGGATTCAATGGTTTAAATGTTTACACTAAATACACGAAATTTATTTTTAATATCTTATCTCTCGAAACAAAATTTCCCACTTAACTAACAAAACTGCCGAGGATATACTTCTTTGTCGGATATTCAATTATTCTTTGTATGAATATGTGTGATTTTTAATTTAAATATTATAAAAAACCAACATGTAAATTTACCATGTCTGAATAAAATATGTACATAATATTTTTGCTTTGGATTGAACTTATCTACTGTTCAAAACTTTGAACCATAAAAACATTATCAAACATGTGAATCACTAATTGGATCTGAATTGAAAATATTTTCTTCCATTTATTTTTAAAATACTTAAATTTCTCGTGTTCATTTAAAACAAGAGGGAAAAAAGTGAAGGTGACATAATTGGCCTGCACCATCTATAGAATGGTCCACCTAAAACCAGACCTGATGTTCATAAGCAATAAATTTGAAAACGAAAGGAGCTTCAGTGAAAATCTACTATACAGTGCATAAATACAGATATTTTTCTTTCAAAGTTTTTACCTTTTATTTCAATTTTGTTGCTGTTTTTTCCCCCTCCCACTTTTATCTATGCAAATGGCCTAAAAAAAACTCAATAATTCATTTTTCTGCTACTTCTCCACCTTCCATTTTTATGCAAGTGCCTCAAACAACAAACTCATACAAATTCTGCAAAGTTTCTGCATGCTTCATACCATTCTAGACTTGTATACCTAACATGATTATTAGTAGTACTAATTACATGTGATTGATGCAAAGGTTAAGAGTTAAAGGATATTATAGAGTAAGTTAAATCATTGAAATTCAAAGACTCATGTATATGAATAGCAGAAAAACTTAATTATTGAAGAGTTTTTACCAACACAATAATACATAAGCATCATAAAGTGAAGGTTCTGGACTTAGGTGAATCAGCAATTTTTAAGGTCTCTTCAATGAGTTTTCTGGCTTTTCTGCTTCTTATCTCCACTCTCATGCTCTCACTCTTCTCCATCTTATCATAAGGTTTCTTCAGTTTCAAAGACCTTATTTTGGATTTTAGAGTCCCCACCAACCTTCCCAGACCCATCATCGTTAATTCTGCGAAAAAACACTGAAATAGAAACACTAAGCACAAAGAAAAGAATGGAAAAACAAGAGGGTGATGAGAAACATACCTTGTCCCCTTGTTCTATGTGGTAACAGAACACTTCCTCCACTTGGTAGAGAATGCAGAAAAAGATGAAAACAAAAACTACACTTGTTGTCGAAAAAAGAAAAATGAAAAGGGTATATGATTATGATGAACAAATAGTTTGTGTTTCTCTGTTAAAGGGGAAATGAAACAAGTTAGGAAGAGGAAATGAATGAATTGAAATGTGAGAATTGGTGTGAAATGTTAAGCATTAAGAGCATGTAGGCTAATAGCACTGAAGATATATATATATATATATATATATATATATATATATATATATATATATATATATATTCAAAGTTCTGCATAATAATTTAAGTATTGGATATTCAGAACCATAAAAAAAGTTCTAATTACTAGTTTTTTTTTTTTACCAGAATTTGTAATATTTAAGTTATGCAAATAAATTCCTTAAAAAAGTTATGGAAATGGAATACAGAATTTAATTGCAAAAAGATCACTTAGGGATAGGTGACTAGTCTCTTATTTGATTTATATTATATAATTAAATTATCAAAGAAATTTGTAGTTTTAAATAGTTATGCAAGAGTTTCAATTAAGTGGTCAAAAGGTCACTGTTTGTTGGTTTGTGCAGAAAGGAATTCCTACACGATGTGGTTTTAATCCTGAAATTTATTTGTACTACAAAAATTTGTTTCTTTGGCTATATATATCTTAAATATTAATGTTGACTACAAAATTCTTAAAAATTCATTTGTTTTAGAATTTAATTTATATATAATATTAGTGTGATACTTTTTTATAAGTATATGTATTAAAATTACCTATTTTATTTTATTCATTGATACAGCATGATGATAATGATTTTTGTTATATGAAAATGTTTTACGATAACAGAGTAGTACATAGATTAAGCTCTTAATTATATAACGTGTGGACAATTATTAGTTATAAATAGGAGATTAAATTGGGTGTGATTTGTGGTTAAGTCACCATCATCTTTTCTAAAGTATTAAATTCAGTATTTTATATGCTAATTATTTTGAATAATCAAAGATAAGGATGAGTTATTGACCTATAGCCACTCAATCTCTAAAGAGGATTTCTTACACTTTATATATTACTCATAGTATCAAATGAAACATTTCTGTTATAATAAAAAATAGAATTAAAGATATAGATTATTATATCATAGTTTAACAATTAGATTCACACATACATATAATAATATCACGGGATTTTTAGAACTATGTATTTATATATTATTTATCACATGACTATTACTCAATTTGGTACTTTTATTATAATGATTGTATCACGGGATATAAATAAACTTTATAAGATGTAATTTGTAAAAGATACATTCCATTTGAAAAATGAATTAAAGGTAATTAAGAAATTTAATAGAGTTAAGAAAGTTTTCACTTGTAATGTTGTGAAATGAAGCCCATTTAAAGTTTTGTTTGGGCCCAGTATGTGTAATATGTGAGAGAAGATCGTGTGGACTGAAAAAGATTAAATACCGTTTTGATTTATTGTTTTTTTGTTAACATGGAAATTAGATAGTCTAACCTTTTTAGTGGACTTAATTATATTTTATCTTTCTACTGTCATCAATGTATATGGTTTTGCACAAATTAAATTTATGAAAATTATTGCAATTAAATTTCTTTCACCATTTTTTTTTTGTTTAAAGCTCTGCGTATCCTTATTTTTTCATTAAGATAATTTGATATTTAAGCCAAATTTTAAGATAAAAAATGAATGAAAATATCACTAAAGCATATTTCTTTTTATCACCCAGATCACAACACAAAAATAATTAATGTTTTTTCTTTCTTTTTTATTTTCTTTCTCTTATTCTCTTTTTACTGAGTTTATAAGAGTACACACAAATTCACTAAATAAAGAGAATATTTTATCATTGTTCTAAATTTGTTCTGAAGAATCACTTGGACAAATATAAGACTCGAATGGTCGGAAAATTGTTCGAAAATTTACTTGAAGGTTGAGAAAATAAAAATTTCTTAACTTAAATGGATGTTTTTTAGTTTTTAATAAATCTATTATATGAATTGATTTGTAGGTAAAATAAATGGATGATAAGTAAATGAATTATTGTCTTACTTTTAAAGTAATTGAGAGTAAAATAGAACAAAAATATATTTATTTAGTATGTAACTTTATTAGATATATAGGTCTTTCTTTTTGCATAACTTTCTTAAATGTTATAGAATTAAATAACCTAAAAACTATCTATTTTATTATACTTTATTTGTCATTTGTTTTTCACTATCTTTCCTTATCCTTTCTTGAAGAACCAAAAAGAAAGAGTAAAGGATGATGAGAAGGGTGAGGTACAATAATTATTGTAAGATGTGAGAAAAAGGAAGCAATGGAATGGAATTTTGAAGATTTCCAACGTAAAAGGATCTAAAAAGAGAAGATGACAATGAAAGAGATAACATGTAATTTAGTTTAGGTGTAAAGTTAAACTTTCTCACATTATTAGTCTCATTACCACGTTCCTCCTCAATTATTGCTGGGCCTTCATTCCTCCACATTAACTTCAAGAGAAAATTTTAAGAAGTAAAAATACATGTGAATGTTAAATTTGACCTTTTTCTAACTGAGGAGTAATATTTCATGTCTAAATTTAAAATTTTTGGATTACATTATTTTCAATTTTTTATAATATTTACTTTTTTAAGTTAGAGATAGAGAGAAAATTAGTTACACCACAAGATCACATGACACATAATGTTTATGAGAAGCACACAGTAAATGCATGAGACATAGGAGATGATGTATTTCTAAAGGACAGGTTATGCATGCATTGTGTACCATGTTGAATGATTTTATTATATTATAGAAAAAAAAATTTACTACTAAATTTTGATAACTTTCTCTTATAATTTTAGGTGGCATCTTCTAAGTGATTTTTCATTTTTTTTCATTTTCTCATTCTCAATATTCCAAAATCATTTAGAAGATATCACCTCATGAAAGTTGTCAAAATTTAGTAGTCAAAATATCATTATCCTTATAATACTTAGATTCTGATTATTTATTGTTTCTGATTTTCGGCTTTCTGAGATTTGAGATCAAAAAGACTTGTATATTTAAGTTCATCCAATAAAATGTTATGTTCTTAATTATGTTTTTTAAATTATGTTTCACAATTAAAAAAATGAATGAGTAAAAATTTGGAAAATTCATGCACTCAAGTCAAGTGTACTTGTGTAGTTGGCTACTTAGGTCAAACCTGGATTTGGTGTTACATACACCAATTGTTTGAATTAATGTTGTCACAAAGGTGTAAACATGGTGGTCTGATTAGTTGTACTACCTAACCGGACACGAGTGTCTTCTTCCATCCAAATCATGTTGTTTCCAATTGCCTTCTTCTTTGGCTGCAATAAATTGTACACCATTGATGAACACACAAACTTCAAAGGGAATAATCAATTACAGAGGAAATTGAATTCAAGGTGGTTGTGCATTCATTTTCTTTCATCCATTGCTCTCTTATTTCTTCTCCATTCAACTCCAACTTTGCTACTACAAAACTCACTAATCAAATCAATCATACCTAATCAAGGGATAAACATGAAGCTATATATAGTCTTCTACATATGTTTTATTTTTAAAATGATTATATATTAAAAAGAAATGTTTTGGATCCCTTACTTTTTGTAGTGAAAAATAAAATTAATTCTTTTTTAAAATTTTGAATCAATTTAGTCTTAATCTTTAAATTTGTGTATATTTAATCATTTTAATCAAATTTTTATTAAATTTATTTAACATTTCATAATATTGGAATAAAAATTTATCAAAAAATATAAACAACTTAAAAATTATCATGAAATGTATCCAAAACATCAAATAAACTTACTAAAATTAGATTTAGAAAACTAAATTTACACATTTCTAAAATTGAAAAATTAAATTGGACAAAAATTTTGAAGGGAAATTAATTATAATTTTTACTATAAATTAAAGAAAAAAAAAACTTATCTAATCCTTAACAAAACACACAATTAATTATATGACTGAGTCCTGCTCATAAACTAGAGAATTAGCATTTGATTAGGTTATTGTTGAATTGATTAAATATCAAATCAGACATCAATTAGTTAGTCCCCACATTTAATTTTAATTAAATAATTTTTTCATTATATATGCAAGCTTACCATAATTGTTTTATGGTATTCTTGATCATGACCTGTGGTTCGTCCATGTGTCCTGATATGTTATGATTGCACAGACAAAGATTAACGAACGCAATATTTCTATTTCTTAACCCATTCATCATCCTACTACATTTGACCTTTGTCATCAAAATTATTAGGTAGTATTCGGAAACCAGCTTCGTAAAATAATTAATGAATCACATCACCAACATAATTCAAAGGAGAAATATTAAAAAACAATCACACTACAACAACATTTTACAGCACAAATTGCAGAAGATTCTTCCAAAGAAAAGCTGTGATCCGTCTTCTATTTAATAAAGAATATCAAATCCAAAAGTAAATATATTTAATATCACGGAAATACAAAAATGCACTCAATATTTAAAGGAAAAGAAGATTATTGAATAATATAAAGAGAATTTAGAATTCATTATATTAAAAATATAGATCTGGATCTAAAATTCTAACCTGCAAGCTTGATTATATTCCTGATCAATATATTGTCACTTGTCAAATTCAATCTATGTCTTGAACAAATTGAAAAAGCAAATTGCCTAATTTACCCTCCAAAAATATTCCACTTCCCAAGATGAAAAGAATGGCATTTGATGAATGATCACGGATCTCGATGTAGTTTAGTTTATGTAAAATTCGTAAATGCAAATTAATTAAACATAAAAGTCTTAACCCAATAGAGAAATTATAAAAAAAATTTCCTTTTACTGTTACAGTTATTTTTATTTTTGTCTCTTTTTTTTGCCTACATATTGCTTATCACAATTAATTAATTAATTTTATTTCTCTTGTTTTCTCCGGCCACTTTTACAGATTTCAGATTTTCATTGACAAAGCAAAGCACAATATATAGTGTAAGTCAACACTGGAACATATAATAATGATTTTATTTACCTGCTCACCTAAGTAGTAGTTGCTTTGGTACGTAACATAGAAGACATTTCAAGATTTGTAATAAAATATGTTGTTTTCGAAATAAGGTGCATGCATTCATAAAAAAAAAAAAAAAACACCGTCTGTTTTTAAAGATTAATAACTATAAACAGTATTTGCGTTATTAATAACGTTTTGTAGTAGGACAAAGAAAAAGACAATTTCCAAATATTATATACCATTGTGCATAGCGCATGGGTGATGCCAACCAAAAATCCAAAAACTTTTCTCAAAAGACATCTCATATATCTCATGCATGTCTGAAAAAAAAAATTTAACTAAGTGTAATTAGGAAATAAACTTTCTCTTAAGTACTTGCAATCATAATCCAAATGTAAAAAATGAAATAAAATAAAGTTCTTGCACACAACACAACAGATATTTTATATAAGAAAAACTTCTCCATTTTGTTCTATACAACCTTGTATGTGTTTGTTCCTACCCTTCTCTTCTCTTTCTCTTTCTCTTTCTCCCTCTTTCCAAAATGAAGTTCCAAGTTATAGAGCTTCTGTTCGGTAAAAGCACCCCAAAACAAATGATCCCAAAAGTGACTTTACTTGCAGTGTTTGCCATACTGTTATTCACTGTGACGCCACTGTCCTACCCTTTGTTCCGATACTCTTCATCATCGAACAAAGAATCCAAGAAGCCATACTCAGCATTTGATGATCTGAATGAGTCTTCAAGCTTGCCTTCAACTTCGATCAAAAAGTGTGACATTTTCAGTGGGGAATGGGTCCCAAACCCAAAGGCTCCATATTACTCAAACAAAACATGCTGGGCTATTCACGAACACCAAAACTGCATGAAGTATGGTAGACCAGACTCTGAGTTCATGAAGTGGAAGTGGAAACCAAATGGGTGTGAACTACCTGTCTTCAACCCTTTCCAGTTTCTTGAGCTTGTCAGAGGAAAATCCATGGCGTTTGTTGGAGACTCAGTTGGCAGAAACCAGATGCAGTCCATGATTTGCCTCCTATCAAGGGTAAGTTTTCTTATTTGTTCATAGTTAATCATTTTTAAGCTTCTGCTAAGAGTTTTCTGGTGTAAGTTTTTGATCCATCAAGAGCATGTGAGCTAGTTAGTTTTTTGTTTTTAGTATTAATTTTTTGATTTATAATTTGTGAAAAAAATATATTATTTTTATCTGGGTGTGTTTTATTTTAATAACTTCTTACATAAATAATCAAAAGCAAGAACTAAAATACTAGTGGAAGGAGAGAGATTATTTTTCTACTACTTAAAAAAAATAAAAAAATCAAAACTTTAAAATTAGTTCTGGATCTGATTACATTGAAATCCTTTATCCTCACCTAAATTTCAGAGCCACAAAAATTTAAATATCTTAATAGTTAGTAAATGATACTACCCTTTTCGTTTTCTTTATGGAAATCTAAGCTTTGTGATATTTTAAGTTTAAAATTTTGAGGTGGAGATGGTGGGATTTCAAATCTATGAGCAGACACAATTACTACTACTATTCTTCTAATGTCTGCTGACACGTGAAGATTAGACATCAATAACGTTTTAGTCAAATAAATCACTTTCTTAACTTTATCTTCACCGTGCTAATTATTCCACTAATTATTTTTGAAAGCTATGTGATACAATTAATCAGCTCGTATTTGTTTTTCTCCAAATGTCTCTATCCCAACCCTGTTACGATGAGTTGTTATCCATATAACAATATTTTGCAACACTTTTTATTGCCATTTTTATCACATCATTATCTTTTTCCTTTTTTTCATCTTATCCCTTTTTATTGAACAGATTTTGTTGAAAAAGTATATGGATGCAGTTTTTTTTCCTATTTCGATTATATATACGTTGTCGTTTATCCTTGTGTCTGGTTTGTTCACCTAAGCCATTACGATATTCAAGGATTAGGTAAAATGATCAAAGGAAAGTAACATGCGTGAAAGCGCATCGAGCATGCATGCCGAGGAATCGAATCTTTTCTCGGGAAACTGTGCCACTCACATTCGATTCAACTCGTCACACACCTTGTTCTCTACGTCTGTGTCTAGCTACCACATAAAAGAAAATGAATATAATATTAACCTTAAATTAGTGTTGCTAAATTTTCCAAAACCATTTATCACTTCAACTAATAGCAATTAAATGTTAAGTATTTATTTACAGAGAAAAAAAAATAGTGTCGGCATAATTTTTGTCCCCTCTTTATGTATATCTAACTAAGTAGACTTCCATTATTCAAAACCTGAAAAATTACTATACAAAATTTGACGTTTCGGGTATACTTGTGATACACAATAGTACTCCCAGAATTACCCTATGGAGGAAGCTACCCTGTCAGTAACTTAGTCACACTTTCAAAAAGAAAAAAACTTGGTCACTGTTGATGGTAGCAGAACTTTTCATTCTATTGGCTTCTGCTTTGAATCATACACTGATATTATGAAGAAGAGTTTATGTCAACTTGCATTTTGAGACAGCAATAATTGTTCAGGTCCTGCCAAACCAGAAAGTAGAAATGGTTGAGAATTGAGCTTTCACATTTAATTATAAGATGGTGTTAGCACTTAATTATTCATTAGGTGATCATAAAAGAAAACAAATGAAGAATTAATACATATAAAAACATGTAACTTGGTATTACACATAAAATGTACCTGATGATTAATTATAGTGAGTGTGTGTTAAAGAGTACTATTTGCTTGCATTTCTCTTGTATGACACAGGGAAAAGAAAAAACACAAGGTACCCCAGTTTGTTGTTGTTTTATGTCAGGTTGTCTTTTGACATTCCAACCATTCTGCATAAGGCTATTAGCTAAGTGCTTGTTCGGTTCAGAATAATAATTATACTACGTTTGGTTGTTTTTATAAAATTCTTTTCAGTTTGTCTTGATCCTCTTTTACAATATTCCTTCTTCTTTTTAACATTACTTTTAAGAAAACATGCATTAGTTTGTTAATAGAAAGAGATTAAGAGAATATAATATGTCTGAAAATCATGTAAACTACTCAGTTTCTTATAAATTGAGGTCTTTGTGCAAAAGTGACAAAAATGAAGCAGTTAGGACTTGCTATTATAGGTTGAAGTTGTAACACCAAACTGTATCCACTATAAGAAAGAAAGATTGGGAGAAAAAGAGAGACAGAGAGATGAGAACTATATAAAGGTGGTGTGGAGAGTTCAATAATAGATCTTGTTGAGAGGTCACATTTCTGAAATTAGAAAAACCAGTGATGCTGTTGTGCACGTCAAATACTCTTTGATAACATTAGGACTTTGGTTGAATATGAAATTAATGAGAAATTAAAGCTTGGCCAACCAAATCCATATGCATGGACAAAATTTCATATTAGTCTGTGTTTGAAGGGAATCTGAGATGAGAGAGAGAGAGAGAGAGACCAGATGGGACCACTCGATTATTTTATTTACTCCAAATACAAAAGTGAATATATATTTATATATCATAATGTATTATTGCCATTAGCGTAATGCATTATTAATAAGATTAGCTATCCATTTCTGTGTCTTTTGCGGAAAAGTTCACATGTAAACAATACAACTATGAGCTGGATCCTCCGAGTTTGTAACATGCAGGGTTTTGCTTCTTTTCCCAACACAAAAACATGACTTAAGATGATAAAGGAGGCTAAAAGGAAATGCTCTAAAAGGTGATGTTACATGGAATAATTTCAGAATTTGGCAATTGTTTAGGAGCTTAAAATTTGCAGTACTTACAGTACAAAAAGAGAGGGTTCTCTGATAAAGTTCGAAACTTATAACTTAACTATTACTTTCTGTTTTTACTTACACACTTGTGTGTAAGTAAAAACAGCATTATTCTTGGTTAATGCAATAGTTGTTCTAGATTGGAAATTTTGTTTGTTGCAGACAGAGTATACAGTTTAAGCTGATAAAAGAATAATAATACACTGCTGTTGTTATTCATACACACCACAGGAATAAAAAAAACATATAAGTTGAGTACGCATCACGTCATGCATTATTGTATAATAATAGTAACAAGTATACGCATTTCAAAGAAACGACACTTGATGTTTGTTTGGTAGCAAAATGACGTTTATTTGACATACACCACTTTGTTGTATGCTATTATTTGTTTGGCAAAGGAGCATATTTTGTTTTGGTTGTTTGTACGAGTATTCTGTAACCATTTTGTTGGGATTTGGTAGGTGGAATGGCCCATTGATGTGTCGTATAAAAGAGACGATTACTTTATGAGGTGGAAGTACCCGAGTTACAACTTCACCATGGCTGCTTTTTGGACAACTCATTTGGTGAGATCCAAAGAAGCAGATTCAAAGGGCCCAGGCCCAACTGGGCTTTGCAACCTTTACCTTGACGAGCCTGATGAGAAGTGGATAACCCAAGTTGAGGATTTTGACTATGTGATTCTCAATGGAGGACATTGGTTTACACGTTCCATGGTTTTCTACGAGAAACAAAAAATTGTCGGATGCCATTACTGTCTCTTGGAGAATGTCCCTGACCTGACCATGTACTATGGTTACAGAAGAGCTTTCAGGACTGCGTTTAAGGCCATCAATAGATTAGAGAAGTTCAAAGGCACAGTGTTTCTGAGGACATTTGCCCCATCACATTTTGAGAATGGGTTGTGGAACCAGGGTGGGAACTGCGTCAGAACTAAGCCATTTAGGAGCAATGAGACACAATTAGAGGGTCTTGATTTGGAGTTTTATATGATTCAGTTGGAGGAGTTCAAGATTGCTGAGAAGGAAGCCAGAAAAAAGGGTTTGAAATATAGGCTGTTTGATGTCACACAAGCATCGTTGTTGAGACCGGACGGTCACCCAAGTAGATACGGTCATTGGCCGAATGAAAATGTGACACTGTACAATGATTGTGTTCATTGGTGTTTGCCTGGTCCGATTGACACGTGGAGTGATTTTCTGCTCGGGATGTTGAAGATGGAGGGTGTGAGATCAGCGGAAGAGAGGCTTCACTTGCGTTCAAATTGACAAATTCAATTTTATCGGATATTTGTGTAACGTTGCTTGTAATTGTAAACTTCATTGCGCACATCTATTGTAATTTGTAAATCTTTTTAAACTAAGATCGAATTTGATCAACCCTTTTATAACTTTATGTTCATTGATATATTTTTTTTTTTGGTGTTCCTCATAAATATGAAAGAAATATTCTTTACATAATTCGGAATGTAAGTAAGGACCACTTGAATGACAAAACTCACTATTCAATCTGAAAAGACCACTTCAACAACTCACAGATGTTCTTCAAACCAAATGCAGAATTGGAAACAAGTAATGTTGAGATTTGATATGAAAGATCACGGAAGACATACAACACCAACGAAACACATGAATTTAATTTATATATAAAAAATTTACATTACTTTTAACTTAAAATTTTAAGACAATAAAATTATAGATCTTTATTATTATATAATGTTAAACTTTCTATTTTTACTAATTTAGAATTACATTTAAATTTCACGAGTTTCATATAAAAATGAAGAAAATCTGATTTTGAAGTTTAGAACCACAGGGAAAAGGAAAATTATACTTGTTTAGAAATGTGAAAAAGTTTATTCCAGATCCATCTCCACCGCTCAATTATTTAACATTACATCTGACGGTGCACAATAATCGGGACCGTTATGAACCCAAATTGAAGAAGCCCATCAGCAAAACCCAGTAGTTGGCACATCCAATCCAACTACTTAAACATTATTTATTATATTGATATATGTTTCATTTGCATGATTGATAGATAGTTAGATATCATTAAACATAAGAGATCATCAAAGTAAATTTTATATTTTTCAATAAAACCTTCTTTATACGCAGTTTTTTTTTTTAATGTTAAAAAACTTGACTATGTTAGAACTTATTAATGAACTACATGATGTTCTAGCATGATGACATAATAAGAGAACTTGAACTTCATGGTATATCAGATGAATATATAGCATTACGTTAAATATGAAATTGAAAATTATATTTTGAAATATTACAAGAAGTCGTCAAACCCCTCAATTTTATGGGAAATTATTAGAAAGTACAAGCTGCTGATTCAACATGTTGTTTACTATCAGATTATTTATTTAAATTAATGGTATATACTTACAATTTTAATATTCAAAAAAATATTTTTTCTATTTTTCAGTCCACTATTTAATTTTTTACCAATATTAATTGGAAAACCAAAAATGGATGACAAAAGGACAGCACATTTTAACCCACAAAATCTAATTGTTGATGAAGAAATATAAATGAAAACTAAACATAGATATAACAAATTAAGGAGGTATTTTAGTAATTTAAAACATAATAAATATGATTATATATATATATATATATATATATATATATATATATATAATTTAAAAAATATAATATAAAAAATAATATATATAAATATATATATATATATATATATATATATATATATATTCAATTTAAAAAATCGAATATTATCTGTAGTCATACTAATACCAATATCAATACATGAATTTCTTATAGTTAAAATAAAATCAGGTTGTAATGGTTTAGACATTACACACAAATTCTTTTGTCATCTTACCTACATTGAATACACTTAGAGTTAAATAGTAGCTTCAAATATATAATATATCACAAATACTTTATCTTATGTTTATATTTTTGTGAAAAAAACAATAGCATTTAACTATAATGTGGGATATTAAATATTAATGAGACGGGGACCATAAATTGACTGGTACATATGCAATCAAATACTATAAATAGTGTCCTTTGTTGTGACTAATACTACCAAAAGCAAGCAAAAGAAGTGGCTAATATTCAAGCTTTGCATGATTGCATTTTGGGTTGATAATAATAGAACAAGACCCATAACCAAAAACGTGGCACCCTCTTTTATGTAATCGATTCAACCCTTTCAAATGCAACACAAACACTTTTTAAAGCACAATATTATTGCTACATTTTCATTATGGTACAAATATGAGAAGAATTAAATGTGCCACTCAAAGGAAATATGTGTAGGAACCATTACCTTTTTCTTTTTTGCAGGTAATAGGTTAATTAATTAGCTTAAGTTTATATGTTACTAAATAATATGAATAAACAAGTTTATCATATTACTAATCATTTCGCAAAGCCTTTTTAGTTGAAGTTTAACAATACGAAAGAGACTTCATATTATGTATTTACTTTTAAGTAGAGACTGTAGTAGGTCAATTTCAGCTGAAATTTCATATTAAATGGAAATGAATAAGAAAATAATATATAGAAATAAAAGATAAATAAATATATTATTTTGATTTTTTTTTTTGTTAAAGGTGATATTTTTATCTAGTATATACATCAATTTGTTTATATCCATTACTAAAAGTTTTCATATTATATGGTACTTTTCTTATAAATTTGTTAAAAGAAATTCAAGAAAAAAATTTTTTTCTGCCATTTTTACTAAGAATCTTAATTGGTAGGTAACTCCTTTGTAAGTAATTATTTCCTACAAAATTATAAAAATTGCAAGTATTTCCTACAAAATTTGTTGCGAAAGGTGTTTTATACAAAATATTTTGCAAAACAATTGGTAGCAATTTCTTGCAACTTTTTTTTACAACAAAATTTGTAAATATTTCCTATAAAAAAATTTTAAAACAAAATTAACAGAAAATATAAATTTTTTTAGTAGTGATATCGTTATTAGCCTTAAATCTTGTTATTGTCTCGTTCCGAAACAAAAAAACTAAGATTAAAATCACAAAAATAAGTATTGCATTTTATAAACATTAAACTAGTTTAAATAAAAATTAATATTTTGTTGTCAATTTTGTATTTTTTTCTTTGGTAAAAACTCATGCTAATCCAGATTAAACTAATAAAACAAACTGTGGGCTTAATTTAAAGTATATGAAGCAGCATTAATTTGAAATATTATTTGGAGTAATTTAAATGAAATTATGGTTGGCATTTTGGAAGTTTTTGTGAATCGATGATATAAAAATAGATTGATATATAATTTTGTTCTCCAATATTGATTGATTTTGGAGACTAAGAAGGACCACTTAAGTGGCGTTTTGGATTTTGGCTTCACTTGCACATTATTCTTCCTTAGCTGGCAACTCCTTTCTTTTTAATTAATTCTTCTCTAAAGTTTGTTCATAACAATAATGCAAACTCATTATTTATATCTTCACATTATTTTCTCAATTTCATACAAAATTTAGTTATAAATATAGCAAACTCCATTTGCATAAATTAAATCATTTTTTATGTAGTTTTCATTAAAACTATTTTTTATTTTTTTAAATACATTTTAATTAAATTGAATTTTTTAAGAAATAATCATACTTAAAATATCATTGAATATTACCTATAAATATCTCTCTCAACTTTTAATCACCCACTCCTTCATACTAATGGCATATGGAAACTAAAACTGCATAAATTGACCAATGTCTTCGAGAGGAGTCCCACGCACTATAAACCATTTGTAAAAGCAAATTATTTTTTCACAATGTTTTGCAATTATTTTTTTATGTGGTCCAATTGTTATATTCATAACATCTCATTTTCAATGTGTGCACGATAAAGTATATATAGGGACTTAAGGCTAATTTCTTGTTATTTTTTAATATGTATAATTAATTTTTTAATTATGAATATCGAAAATTTGACACCCACACCGCTTTATGTCCTCATCCATCTTTTTTAATGTTGAATTATGATATAGATTGACAATTTATTATTCAATATAAGTACTTTATATATTTTTTTTATATGTTGATTGATTAATTTTTAAATAATTATCATATTATTATCTTTATATTTTGATATTTTATTATAAAGAAGTAGTTATGTGAATATATACAAAAATTAATGGTTTTCAAAAATGATTTTGCTTGTGGTATCAAGTGCCACATACTTTTCAGCATGGTTATTGCTTTATGTCTATTTCTTGTTTGTTTTAAATTTTTATTTCAGAATTTGAAGTGGCATGTCCTACCATTACCACGACAAACACTGTTGCAAAGGAAAGTAACTAACCTTGAACATATGGTTACCTTTTTCTTATAGACATCGTTTTTTTTTATGAATTTTGAGATGTTTTTTCACTTAAAATGTTTCATTATTTTATGATTAATAATTTGATGTGTTTCACCATGTATATTATAAATAGGAATACGATATTTTTGGGTTTATATTTTATCATATATATAGATTATAATTATTGAGAGATTGTGGTTTATATATTTATATAAAATTAGTTTTACACGTATAAGATATTTGATATCACTTTTAATAAAAAATCTTAAGACAATAAGATTGAATCTTTCATCATATATATTGTTTAACTTTATTTATTCTGTTTAATGTTTCATTTAATATGAGACTTTTGACTCACACATTATTCTCAACAAATACTCTGACAACATTTTTTTTTCTTACAAAGTTTGATAAAATTTATTTTTTAATATACACAAAACCTTTTTCTTCTCTCTTAAAATAACATCAAACCTTTTTTTTTTATCCATTAAGTTATTAAGATATTACCACATATGCATCATTAGAAGTTTGTCAACAAAACTTTATTAAAAAATAATTTTTCTTAAAATATTACATTGAAGAAGAGGCTAAAACTAAAAAAAAAAACTTAATATATAATCCATTCGTTAGGATTCATATACCATGCATATTTCGTTTGTACAAGAAAAAAAAAACACGCAGAAGCACTTAACATATGTTATAGTTAATTATTATAAACAACATTGTAAAAATACCATAATTTGATATGGTACGTATATCCCCATATTAAGAGTTGTCGCATTTCGTGACTCTCCCTTTTTCTTCTTCTATGTTCAGTTTTATTTAACAAGGATAAAATATTATCGACTGGTCCTAACAGGAAAAATAAATAATTTATATTATTTAAAAATAATAAGGAATTAGTTTATATTGATTTTGCATACTTTGGATCGGGTCTAGAATATAGTTAAAGCTGACACTATTTTTTTTGTCGTTAATTCCATGTATTATTGCAGTGATCACTTGTGTTTTTCTTCTACATACAGCATGAGCTCTATACCTACCAAATGTCACAATCCGAGGCTTTGAATATTTCTGATTATATAGCAACAAATTAACTGTACTTTATTACCATAAAATTATCCATTCAATCCATTAAACTCGGTTAACAATATTATATATTACATTCAATGGAGCCAGAAAATTAAATAGCCCAACCCAACAATTATTGTTTATACTTTTAATAAATATTATATATACATATTCATCCCTTAAAAAAAAAAAAAAACAAGATTTATTTATTTATAGGGTTTATCATTTATATGTGTAATGATCACTCTACCAAAAACAATGACTTATATAAACCAAAGCTTCTGATGCAGATTTTATCTCAGACATGAAAGTTCTCAATGGGAACGGGAAGCATGCACCAGGAAAACTTCTCAAGAGTGTTGTTATCCTTCTTCCTTTCACCCTATTCATCCTCGTGTTACCGCTTCCTCTTACGAAAAACTCTATCTTTTTACCTCCTAATAACTCTACCTTTTCCTCTCCTAATAAGGTGTATGTTAACAGAAGCAGCTACGATTCGAACGTGACAGAGATAAAACGATGCAACGTGTTTTCTGGGGAATGGGTTCCTTACAGTAAAGGACCCTATTATGATAACGAGACCTGTAACTTGATTCTGGATCAGCAAAACTGCATGAAGTTTGGGAGACCTGATAGAGAGTTCCTCAAATGGAGGTGGAAACCCGATGAATGCGAGCTTCCACTCTTTGATGCAACGCTTTTCTTAGAGATTGTCAGAGGAAAATCCATGGCCTTTGTTGGAGACTCCGTCGCAAGAAATCAAATGAACTCTTTGTTGTGCCTCTTAAATTCTGTGAGTAATAATAGTCACTAATCACTCAATGGCACAGTCACTACACAAAAACATGCGTATCTGAAACGTGATTCATTCACTTTCTTTCAGGTGGCTCGTCCTGAGGATATTTCCAGTAGATATTCTACAGATCCCATATATTTCAGAAGGTGGTTCTATGCAGATTACAATTTTACAGTTGTAACACTCTGGTCCCCATTTTTGGTCAGAAGCAGCGATGTTCACAGCAGCCTCATCACGAACCTGTATCTAGATAAGGCAGAAGAATCGTGGAGTGGTGAAGTGAAAAACTTCGATTTTGTCATTATCTCAGCTGGCCAGTGGTTCTTTCGGCCAGCATTGTTCTTCGAAAAAGGACAAGTTGTGGGGTGCCACAAGTGTGAACAAAGCAACATCACAGACCTGAGTCACTACTACGGATACAGAAAAGCGTTCCGAACCGCATTCAGAACTATACTGAACATGGAAGGGTTCAAGGGTGTGACATTTCTGAGAACATTCTCCCCTGCACACTTCGAGAATGCTGAGTGGGACAAAGGAGGGAGTTGTGAGAGGACAAAACCTTATGGGAAGGAGGAAATGAAGTTCGATGGTTACATTTTTGAGACGTACAAGGTTCAGGTGGAGGAGTTCAGAGCGGCGAAGAAGCAAGCGAGGAAGAGGGGGTTGAAGTTTTTGATGCTGAACACAACTGAAATCATGTTGCGTAGACCTGATGGACATCCTAATATCCATGTCTGGGGACATGAAATGAAGAACACGCACAGTGATTGTGTTCATTGGTGCTTGCCGGGGCCTATTGACACGTGGAATGAGCTTTTGTTCTATAAGTTGAAAACTCAGAAATCTTTTATTTCTTCGTTACAGGGATTTGCGTAGGATACATAACTTTAGGTACAAAGATATAGTATTAGTCATAGGATGATGCAATGTATAACGTATTGATTCTTGAAACAAAGTGTGATTTTTTTTCATAGGATGATTTTTAAATTTTTAAAAAAAAGATGAAAGAGAAGAGTTATACGTATGTAGCATGAAATAATATTTATATTTATGTTGGATTTTGCATAATTAAATAATGGTTGGAATGTTTTTTTTTTTGAATTATTAAAGAGTATGAGAGATAGAAAAAATTATTTAAGAAATGAAAAAGGTATAAGTGTAATGTATTTTACTAATATGAATTTAAATGGTTGTAATTTATTAAGATAATAATTTATTGAATCAATAGTTATTAAAATTATAGTTTAAAAATAAATGAAAAAATAATAGAGAGAAAAATTATTGTTTAATATTTTTATAAGTAGGTTAAAAAATTGTTTATAATGGTTAAAATATTATTTATAAATAGGTAAAATCATGTGCATAAAATTATCCATTAATATTTTTATTGCTAAATCATTCAAATTATATACTATAAACCAATGCAACAGAGTTAATATAAATTGGGCCGGAGGCCCATACAATAATTGGTCTGAAGGCCCATATAAAAGAATAACCTACCCATCTGTGCAGGCACATATATAAATCCTCTCCTTTCAGAGAATCTAGGGTTTCTGCTCTGCTGCTACAATGGTATGTGTTTTTGCGCTTATTCTCTGTAGAAGTGATACCAATTTGATTCTGATGGTGTTTGGATTTTGTATGAGTGTAGGGGAAGGGAACAGGGAGTTTCGGTAAAAGGAGGAACAAGACCCACACCCTTTGCGTCAGATGCGGCCGTCGCAGCTTCCACCTCCAGAAGAGTCGCTGTGCTGCGTGTGCTTTCCCAGCAGCGCGCACTAGAAAATGTAATTTTTTTTTACTTTTTTCAAATTAGGGTTTGTTTAAGAATTCGGTTTTCACTGGTCGATGGTTTCAGATAACTGGAGCGTGAAGGCTATTAGGAGAAAGACCACTGGAACTGGAAGAATGAGATACCTGCGTCACGTGCCTCGCAGATTCAAGAGCGGCTTCAGAGAGGGTATAATCGGTTAATTATTTCAGTTTTTAAATTTGGGCATTGGTTTAGGGTTTTGGCTAACGTCGTGATTTTGAATCAGGTACCGAGGCTGCACCCAGGAAGAGAGGAGCGGCTACCACTGCCTAAGCTTTCGAAGGTAGCATTTTTTCTGGATCATTGAATTGTAGGAGTTAAGGCTTCTGTGTTGTGCGGAACCCTGTGGAACATTTTTTCTTTCTGTCGATTTGATCTCATTTGATATATATGGATTTTGTATTTCCACCTGAGGATGATAAGGAATTTTGATTTGATAGTTTTTTACGTCTAAATTTTAGTTTTCAACTCAGGCCTAATTTTTGGTGTTGTGGTTGTTGGCAGTGAATTATAATTAACTAGTTTATGGTAATTACGTTAACAAGGTAGTTTTGATTCCGGCATTGGCTTAGATTTTGCTACTGTAGGAGAAATTGAGTTCAGAATATGCTACTACTTGATGATTTATCTAAAAAAATATGGTTTGTGGATATGTAATTTTAAAAGATAGAAAAGTGAGACTTGTTAATGTAAATCGTTCTTCGCAATCATGTCTCACCTGATAGTGTTTCCTTGATAGAAGAATTTGAGAAGTATGCAAGGCTGTGGTAGATAACATGTAATGGGTGGAGATGCAATTTTCCTAAGCTCATTTTTCCTGCGTTCGTGTTCACTTCCTGTACCCCATAATTCTTTGCGCACCTCCTCAAATTTTTATCTTGTAAGTGATTATATATTCCAGAAAATTTCAGAGTGAGTTTTTTAAAATTTCCGGAACAAAATTTCTAAAATAATTTCTAGAATAAAATTATGAAACTGAATTTTCGGAATATATGAAATACATCTCAGAGTAAATTCTTGGAAATAAAATTATCAAAATATATGTAATGTCTTTTGAAGAGTTTTTCAAAATTGTACTACATAAGATATGTTTTAGAAAGAACTTTCTGAAACACATGAATGAAAAATATGTTGCAGAAAAACTTTTCAGAACGAGTTTCATTTTCCTTGTACATTTTATTTTCAGAACGAGTTTCGTTTTTCTTTTACATTTTCTTTTTTTCTTCAGTGTTTTTCATCTCTTTTTCTTCCTCTCTTTTTCTTGTATGGTGATGGAGAAAGCAACAATCTTTCCTCTTCTCAAATTCAAAGATATTGATAGGCCATAAACGATATTGTGAAGTTGTAAAGTGAATGCTATATATTTTACATTGTAATATATTTTAAAGTAAGTATGATAGTTGACTGAGTTATGAATCCTCACGTTTCAAAAGAACATGACGTATTTAGAGGGTTAAATTAGATGAAGGGACGAATGCAAAATATCCCATGGATTGCGCAATAATATTATATCAATTATAAATAATTTGTAATTAATATTATATCATGAAAACTTTAATTATAAAAGGCACACTGTTACAATCAACTACTTAATTTTATCATTACTCAAACTTAACATCATTATTTAAACTGGAACTGCTCCAATTAAGATTTAACATGCGGCTTAAACAAATAAGGTAATTTGTAATGGCTGTATTATGCTGAAGAATAGATAATGATAGCTATCAATTCCATTTTAAAAAGTACCAAACTTATCGTTACAGAATATTTAAATCGTTATTCCAGTCAGTAATCTTTTAATAAAGTCATTTTATGATATTTTATAAAGTAAATATTAAATTTATAATGAAAAGGTTTAGAATCGATACTTGAAGTTGTGAACTTGTTCTTTTAAACAATGTAAAGTAAATGAGAGAAGATGTGCAATTGGAATAGGAATTGTCAAATAATGAGAATAAAACAAAACTTGCAAGTAGGCTGACACATGTAGCCGACAACTACGTATTGATTTATTAATATGTTTATTCCATCAAATTATTAGTTTGCTCACAGTTTAGCAACGTGCTGTAATATTTATTTGGGATATTACAATATTGTTAAAGTTAAATTGTGGTTAGTTGGAATATTCACATGTTTGAAGGAAAAATATTGTTGAGTGAAATCAACTTTGTATGAAGAAATTACTAGGTCTCATTATAGACTGATTAACGTGTAACAAAATACTATTAATTTTTAATAGCTTTAAAATATTAATTTATTATATCAAAATTGGTCAGAACCATGTAGATGTAGTGAGATTAACCCAATACTTTTATTATATCAAAATTGGTCAGAACCATGCCAAAATTTCTTAGGAACTAATTTGTATTAAAAATTAAAAACTCGATTGAACTTATCACCTGTGTGATGATTTTACTCGACATGGCCTTATTGAATAAAAGCAATGTATATTTAAACGTGCCAATCGTTTCTTGGCCTATAACAACTTTAGACTATTATTTAACAATTTTTATACCAATAAAATGATTATAACAAGTTAAATTTTGTATTTCTAAAGAAAAAGAAAGAGTGAAAAATAGTGTGTGGTAGTATCGTGTAAAAAATATTATAGTGTCGTATCATTATTTTTTTATTATTCTCCTTCGTCACTTTCAATTTTATTTATGGTTTCTAGTTTTAAAAAAGTGGATAAATTTATTACAGTTAAATATAATTTTAATTTTTAAATTTCAATGCGAACTTATCTCAAACTTTAAAATTAAATAAATATATATTATTAATTTTAAATTTGAAATTAATTATAGAAAATTTGTTAGTTATCAATTAATTCTAAATATACAATATCACATTTAAATACAATAAAACCTTTGGTTCAATTTTTTATATATTTACTTTCAATTTAAACAAAGTTAGAAAAACAACTATAAAAAGTTCAAAGAAATAAAACAGAATATCCAACGTAATAATCTAGAGACTAAAGGAATATATCTGACATAGAAAATATTATGAGAATTCACTTAAGGATAAAAAAAAAGAATGATTCTATGTCTCTTCTCTAAACTTTTCATTAATATTATTCCTTACCTCATTTCTATATGCTATTTATCTACTACTAGAAGTTACTTTTCTTCCATGGCATTATATTTAGTTTTTAATATTAAATAAACAAATATTCACTAAAATGTCATTGATTTTTATTCCTATACTTATTCATTATCCTAATTTTAATCTAACAGTGAACATTCCTTCTATCTTTTAATCTCTTGGATAATTTTTAAATGGATCAATCTTCGGGTAGTGGTGGTGTAGCCTAATTATATAATCCAACTAATTTATCTCACTATTCCAAAAATCTAATTATCTATTTACACAATTATTTAATTGATTTAACCTGATTAACATTAATTTTTAATTAATTAATTTAATTTAATTTAATTTTTACCTACTTTATTTTTATTGAACTTCATATTCAATATTTATAGTTTAACAAAACATTAGTTCATGTGCACAAACTATTAATTTATTTAAGCACGTAGGATTGTCTTTTCCATGTGCAACAACTTACTGGATAAAAACTATTGCATTGTTCATGCAAATTTCTTTCTTAAAATGAATATTTTCATACTTCTCAATATTTTCACTGTCCATTTAATTGTTTTAAAGACCAGGAATAATTAATTATTACTCACGTTATATTAAAAAGTCAGAGATTAAAATGAAATTAGTAAAATTTGTTTGTATAAGGCATCAATTGAACATGTGATCTAACAACCAACCACAATACAATATAATAAATAATTAATACAAGTTAGAATGAACTCCAGCTTCTGACTATTCCAACAATAATAATACTTTTGTTTTGCTTCTTCTTTACTATAATTTATATTTAATATTTAATGCCAACCATAACTCTATCACTGCCAATAACTGCAACATTCCATGCCACTACTCTCCAACTATATATATAATAAAATCATTTTTCTAATCATCATTCTTTTATAGCAAACAACTGCTCATTGTTGTTAATTTTAATTATTTCTCGATGACAAGTCTTAAGTACTGAAAGGAAAATTTAGAATTACAAATAAATTTATCTATTGATTAGTTTCTGATTATAGATAAAAACTTTTAGAGATACTCTTTGAATTTTTTAAGCCATCAAAAGTGACATGGTGTTTTGTGGTGATGACAAGAGGTATTATTCCTCAGAACCAACATAGTGAAAAAAATCTAAGCACAGGAGGGATTAAATGTTTTCACTAAAATAGTAAAGAATCTTACAAAATACTGATAACCAGAACTTACAACTGTTAAATAAGAAACTCCACCTAAAAGGGGAAACTTTAAAATATGGTAATAAGAGAAGATGTTACAACTTACAAGTTCTAACACAATCTAAAGTTTCTTCCACTTATGATTATTAAAAGTTACAAATTTTGCAAGTTTTATCTTTTATTTATAACAAATTATTTTAGACTTTCTGATGAATTTTGTTAATGACAGAGACTGCTATTACTTCTAGTAACAATAAAACTAATGATTGAATAAAGAAAAAAATAAATAATGCTATTAGCACTTTCTAACATACTTTATTATTTATTTAAAATTTATTAAAACATAAATCATAAAAAGAAACATTAAAATAAAATAGGGAATGTCAAATTTTATTATAGGTCTAATAAATTTGACCAATTCAACGTGTTAGTGGGATTTCCCTTCAAAAAATAAAGTGACAGCATACAACATTAGAAGCACTTTGGTCCCTCGAATTCAAAAAAAAGTAAAACAAAATAAAATGGTATGGTTTAATGATTGCGTTTTCTGAATTTTCAATTGGGACACAACCTTTTCCCATTAACAATGCATGTGAGGTGAGTGAAGGAGTGCCATAGAGAGTGTGTGAAACGGAGCTTATTCTGAAAGTCGTCTCCACGTTCTGCTTTGCACTTATTGTGGGGTGTGCTGTGTCTGTTTCTGTGTGCCACTATTCTCATATTCCGCAAAATCAGCTTTTTCCTACGGAGTTTTGAACCTTCCGTTTCTTGCCCATGGTCAATTGTACATGCAATTTGCGAACACCCTCTTCTCAGATATCGCTAAAGGTTGCATTTTTAGTTCATTGCTGAGTTTTGGAGATCTGGGTATGCTGTATTTTGACCTCTCCGGTGGGTTAGACCAGTGACCAAGCTGGGTCGTAATGTTGGAAGATGCTCCTTGATTTGCGAAAAGGTTTTGTTTCACGAGCTGGACTTCTTTTTCCCCACTGTGAATTTGCTTTTTGTCAGCTGTTGTACCTCACTAAAGTATTAGCTTTCTTGAAAGTTGTTTGTGGGTATTGACTTTTTGCTCTTTGCCAAAGTTAAGTGTTTTTTAAGGGATTGGGTCTTGGTGGTTGTGTTTTTTTTTTCTCTGAAGAAATTCGAGCATTGCTTGTGGAAGGGTTGATCTGAAAATTGAGATTTTTTGTTGATGCTTGATCTGGAATGTTGTGTCGAGTGTGTTTCTGGAATTTGGAGTGATGGTGGTTTGAGAAAGTATCGGAGTAGTGGTGATGGAAGTGTTTAACTAGTAGTACATTTTGTTTTTGAGGGAAGATTTGTGCAGTAATGGCTTCAACCAACCCTTCTCCAAATGCTTCCCCTGTTGCAGTTCCTCCAGTTCTTGGTGGTGTTTTATCACCACCACCTTCTTCATCTTCTCCGACCAATTCCTCCACCCCTCCTCCATCACCTCCCAATTCTTCCCAGCCCAATCAAACACCCAATTCCCCTGCTCCTTCATCTCCCTCTGACCCTTCAGCTCCACCTCCTTCACCTCCTCAGGCAGTGCCTGCAACCCCTCCTCCTTCCATATCAGTCTCTCCTCCACCATCTTCTCCACCACCACCAACACCAACTCTGCCCCCTCCTTCACCGCCAGATTCTCCTCCTCCATTACCACCAGCATCTCCAACGCCACCAGTTGTAACATCTCCCCCCTCACCACCAGCCACCACCACTGCTCCTCCTCCACCTTCCCCTCCAGTTTTGTCTCCACCATCTTCACCAACTGTTTCCCCTCCTCCCCAATCTCCTCCCTCTACAATTCCCCCTCCTTCTCAGCCAATTTCACCATCTCCTCCTCCTCCAGCCAATGTTCCCAGGCCACCATCCACCGGTACTCCTCCACAGAAAGAAAGTCCTCCGAAAACTACTCCTTCACATGCACCCCCTCCATCAGTTTCTCAATCTCCTCCTAAGCCTCCTCCTTCTGATGTTCCCCCTCCATCCACATTGCCATCAACTCCTCCTTCAGTCCCTTCTGGATCTTCACCTCCAGCTTCTTTGCCTGACCCCCCAACCAATGAAACGGCCGTTGGGGGTCCACCGGTACCACTGCCGTCTCTTCCAACTGAGAAACCCACTGCTAGACCAACTAATGATGGTTCTAACGATATAGGTACAAACAACACGCCTTCACATTCAGGAGGGTTAAGTGCTGGAGGATCCGTCGCCATTGGAATTGTAGTTGGTTTTATTGTCCTCAGTTTTCTTGTTATGGCCGTGTGGTTTGTACAGAAGAAAAAGAAGAAGGAAAAAGGATCAAGAGGTGGTTATGCTGCTCCTTCTCCATTTACCTCATCCCACAATTCAGGTATTGCATTATGTATTGCCAACTATTAGGGCTTAGGAATATAATCTTGTTGGTTCTTGCATGTTGTTTGTTGTTAATCTTGATAATTTTTTATTCAGATAAGTTCGAAAGGATTTTCCCAATGTTGCCTAGAGCCTTAAACTTGAATTAGATGATCCAGATATAATGGATTCTGTTTCCTAGATACTTCATTAATGAACAAGAATAGTCCCCCTATTCTGGTTCTTGAAATATTCATCATAGACTCAAAACCGGAAGCCCGATGTCAATGTACCAATCTTCATTACCACTTAATACCAATTTCTCTTAATTCAATTTTGAGTTCATTTACGTATTACACTATCTTCAGGGAAATACGATTAATTGTCTATAAAGGTGTAATTGCATTTTGATCTATATGACCGAGAACTGGTATTCAAATCAATGACATTAACAATGTCTTTATTTTAATTGAACCCTAAACTCAGTTGTTGCAAGATACTGGAACTGGGTTTGTGGCTAAAGACTGACACTTTTGGACGTTTGAAGCGTTTTATTGGTTTAAATCAAACTTCCTTGCTGTCGGGGCAACTTTGGTTTCTACATTATTTCTTACAAATTTTAGCTGATCAAGATTATTAGGCAGGATGTTTGTTGTCGGACTTTGTTCTGAAAAGTTCTGGAATTGTAGTTGCATTATGTTTAAATAGCATGACACCTTGTTTGTGATAACTTCTTAATTCGGCTACAATTTTATGTACAAATCATTGGTATTCTCTTCTAGGTACCTTATTCTTGAGGCCACAGTCTCCAGCCAACTTTGTAGCAGGTAGTGCATCAGGTAGTGATTTTGTGTATTCTCCATCAGAACCAGGTGGAGTAAGTAGCTCAAGATCATGGTTCACGTATGAAGAACTTATCCAAGCTACAAATGGATTTTCGGCACAAAATTTGCTGGGGGAAGGTGGATTTGGTTGTGTCTATAAAGGTTTACTCGTAGATGGAAGAGAAGTAGCTGTGAAACAGCTAAAAATTGGTGGTGGGCAAGGGGAACGTGAATTCAGGGCAGAAGTTGAGATTATCAGCCGTGTGCATCATCGCCATTTGGTTTCATTGGTTGGTTACTGTATATCTGAACATCAGAGATTGCTTGTATATGACTATGTTCCCAACAATACTCTTCATTACCATCTCCATGGTAAGATAAATACATATTGATTGCATGGTTAGATGAGAGTTGAACACCCATTTTTAGAGAGGGGTGCAGAAAATAAGTTGTCCAAAATTACAGTTGTTTCATAAATTTGTGGGACATAGACAGCTCACACATAGTTCACAATTTAAGGAAAAAAGGTTCTTTGATTATAAAATTATCAATAAATTTCAACATTGACAATATCTTGATATATGTCATATGTACAATATTGGCTATTTTGTAAACCCCTTCCATAAAACATGGAACATCATTTCTGTTGACATTTTTCAAAATATTACCTAAATGAACTCATCCAAATAGACCATGTTCAATTTCTTGCTCAATCAAAATGATTTACTGCATTGACCTTAGCACCCCTACCTTATGTTTTTATTTTTGAAATTTGTTAAAATGTTTAAAACAGATCAATGCTACTTTTTTTTTTTTTTTTTATTTTCTTTTTCTTTTTTTTGTTTCTTCCCTTTTTTTTAG
>Ga0214543_1000838_pt1 | contig 56127 bp, 27 predicted proteins | sample CNSS2metaG_FD_160094 | JGI IMG/M metagenome (GOLD analysis project Ga0214543, IMG submission 160094) | Root nodule microbial communities from cowpea collected in UCLA plant growth center, Los Angeles, California, USA - CNSS2 | ecosystem: Host-associated > Plants > Roots > Nodule | place: USA... | reverse complement strand
GATATTCATTAGAATTTAAAAGATTGAAGTAAACAAACATTTAAAATATATTTTAATTTGAATATTTATTTTTCGCTTATACTTTTTAAAAAATATTTTTAAATATTATCAACTAGGTTTCATTAATATTTGTAAATTTAATAAATGTGTTGGTTCTCATGAAACTTTATTTTGTATTATAATCTAAAATGTAAACAATTATAATTTATTTTAAACGTATATTATGATTATTATTTGTTCTTTGTATCATTTTGATCAAATGGTGTATTATAACTTTTATTAGTGTATAAAAAAAATATTTATTAGAATTTAAAAGATTGAAGTAAACAAACATTTAAAATATCAATTCTGTTCTTTGTATCATTTTGATCAAATGATGTATTATAACTTTTATTAGTATATAAAAAAAAGATTTATTAGAATTTAAAAGATTGAAGTAAACAAACATTTAAAATATATTTTAATTTGAATATTTGTTTTTCTTTTATATTTTTTAAAAAATATTTTTAAATTTTATCAATTATGTTTCATTAATATTTGCAAATTTAATAATTGTTTTAATTCTCATGAAATTTTATTTGATATTATTATATAAAATGTAAACAATTATAATTTATTTTAAAGTATTTGATATGGAGGAAACAATCATCATTCTAATATTGAATATTTGATAATATTATGTTTCCTTTATCATATAAATTTTATTATTTTATAAAAATTAATTAAAATTAATATTGAAGTAGTAAGAAAATGAATATGGGTATAGGTACGAGATTATACCCGTTACCCGGTAGGGATGAAGATGGGTCAAAAGTTTAATACCCGTTAGGTTTGAGTATGGGGATGGGGATGAATTTTTTTTACGGAGATAAGTATGGGATAGCGAAACCCGTGCCCGTCCCGTTGCATATGAATCTGATTAAGAAAGAACAAAATCATAACAGATAAAACACTTGAAATTTTAAGCCGCACTTCACCCAAAATCTTCATGTAAAATTTCTCAAATTACAATACCTTGACACTATTTCTAATTGCAACAATCTATATCTCCACTTTTGGCCTAAAACAAAGATTGTTAAGAGAGTAATCAATGAATGGCCTATCATCCCTCCTAATCTTGCTAACTACTAAGGATTCTGTCTAACACTGCTCCTAAAAAGTCTACTCTAGTTATCCATTAGAGTTTTCTAGTCACTGCCCTATATGAGAAGTCATCATTAAACACACACATGTCTATTTACATTTCTTCATCATAATCCTCTTCATCTTCATCAATCCTTCCATTTATGTTAGCTAGTTGAATGGGATCAATGGACATTTTTTCCATATCAGACAAGGACCATCCAGGATATTCCTCATGATGTTTCTCTTCTGATATTGATTTTGCTGATGAACTGGTTGGAACAGCAGTTGGTGATGTTAACGATTCCATATTCTCATCTGGGTCCATGTTTAAGTCAAAATTTCGAATCGACACCTGAGCCGGCTTGCTCACCGGAAAACTCTGCTTAACTTCTTCAGGTGATGATGCGTTTTCCATGCTTTCATTGCTTTGACTCTGCTTTTCATTTTGCTTCAATGCCTCAGAATCTTCTTCACACTTGGCTTGTGAACTCATCTCTTGATCTACTACATTTCTACTTCCTCTGCCCCTACCCCTTCCTCTTCCCCTACCCCTTCCTCTGCCGCTGGTTTGTCCCGGCTCCGCCTGTTCAAATCATGAAAAAAAGAAAAACCATTATTCAGATAGCATTTAACATCAGGCATATGCTCTTTAGAATGCTGCATCTCTTAGCTATAATTTCCATGTTAGGTGCTATTATTCTATTGTTTGCTCATTACAACAATGCTTTTCACCAAACATTTTCATAAAGTTTTGAAGACTATATGTAGATGAATTCATTACCAGCCACTAGTAAACTTTCCTAATGAATATAGTAAATTCTTTCTTTAACCAGTAAAAAGGTTCAGTGTAGCAAAAGGTGTAATCACACAAGAATACAGTTGATATATTACCTTGTTATTTCTTTTGGGCTCCTCGTGGCTATCATTATCATCTTCAGCAACTTTCCTAATATAAAATAGACAAAACTTAGCATACCGAAACTAGTTCCGCTAACAAGAGTATTAACCAAAGCACAAACCTCCTCTTGACAGTGTGGTCATCACCATTTGCAACAGAACCACCTAAATCAGGAACCTTGCTGACAATATCTTTCAGAAAGTCAAAGACGTTAAAGGTCTGCACACACTGTTTTCTGCAAAGGCAAAGGATGGAAGAAACTTGACCTTTTAGAAACCAGAAAGAGAAGGTAAAAAGCATGTGTTCTAAAAGCAAGACCATTCTAACATTTTCTTCCATAGATGTTATTAATATGTTTAATCATGTTAGGCAGAAGAGGGAATTTAATGTCACACATAATGGAATATTAAATCTGTAGAAGAATCCTAAGACATCAAAATGAGACTGAGCATATTATCATTAGAAATTTAGACCTGATGTGATGTTCTCATAACTACATTTCCAAAACCAGAGAAATGTGCAGGATTGTAAAACTTGTAACCACTTCGTACAGACATGACAAAGACAAATTTGAAACTATAAAAAATAGGAATTTCACTTACAAATGAAAAGCATTCATAGTCTTGGCTCCCCTCCTCAAAGTTATCTCATATGTTCGATCACACAAATCTTGTAGAAATAGCTCTAGTGCTTTAGCTGCAACGCATAAACATGAATCTTCGTAAATCAGAGACTATTCATCACAAACTCCCAAAAGCACAAAAGTAAAATATGTTTGAGGAAGGCAAAAAGAAAAATAGAATATGCATGTAAAATTACTTACAAACTAAAAGAGGCACAGCCATTGCAATCTTCCCTACATCCTCATCAGCTTGCATAATTTTCTTAATCCTGGCCTGTCAAATACCAATTCTATAAGATAACACAATTATTACTAAAATGACTAAAACCAGATCATGGAAGATAGAACAGCATTCGGTTAATTCAACTAAGGAAATTCCACCCCAACGAATGAAGAGCAAATTTTCAACTAAAAGAAACTAAATAAATAGTTGCCTAATGGGGAAAAAAACTGTGCTTGTCCTAACCCCCCAACAGTAACCAATGCTCAAATTCCACCACTACCCTCCTAAAAGAAGAAAAGAGTAAGAGTACAAAAGTTAAGCAAGTATTGTACATAATTGATCAATCAAAAATACGTACAACAGGGTCAACAATAGTGTAAGAACACATGGTGGACCACAGAAGACCCACAAGTCTATCTCCCACATGAAGAAGGTTTAGGTATGTGTGGAGAAAAAGCAATAGAATCCAGATAAATAAAGTACATAAGATGGAAGGTAGTCCCATAGTGAGAAAAAGGGAGTGATCAAGAAAAACTATATTTATATTTAAATGATTTTATTACCCTATGAACATGACTTATAATAGGAAATTGAAGCTTTGTTTGATTCATATATATTCCACTACAACTAGTAGGAAAAAGACTTTTGTTGTTACTAATGGCAATGTAGGACTCTGTTTAAGAATGTATGATATTGATATGTGATATGCAATCCTCACAAATTATAGTAGTATAGAAAGTACTTGGAAGCAGATGCTTTAAAAAGGAATAAACAATCCCTTCAAAAAAGTACCATTACTTGAGGGGTACCAAATTCAGGGAATTCTTTTAAATAGACATGTAATACCAAATTTGGAAAAAGGTTAGAAGGAGAATAAGTACTACAAATAACATTCTGTCCTAGTTTCCAATACACAAAATATGACATAAAGCAGTGCCAAAATAAAGATAAAGTTTTACATCCCAAAATCGATAAATGATATTCCACAACCAAATCAAAGCTCGTGATTGTTTTACAAGGGCAACAACCATTTCCAAAATAGGAAGACAATAAATTGAAAAAAAAATTACACCAAGAAATCTCAGTTAAGACAGCCATAATACAAAAAAAAATTAAGATGTGCACCAATCACTCCTTCAAAACATTAAAAATCAGCAAATAGTTTGTTCTAATAGAACTACGTTTGGATTCCTTAAGATTTCTCGGAATCAAGACTTTCAGATAGAAAAGATGTGATTGAAAGAACAAACTTGCACGATAAGTGGTTGTATTTCTTTGTCTTTCGGAAAGAAAACCTATATCATCCAAAATAACTAAACGTCCAATGGGCACAAATCCTAAAACAATATTCACCAGCAAAACATACACATTAAAAAATAATTCATTAACATAACAACAATTCAAGGCCAAAACAATTGTAAAGCCTGAATGTTAATACAAAGCATTAGACACGTCAACACATGAACCACAGAACACCGAAAACCAAGAGAAAACCATCTCCTATGTTACCCAAAAACACCATTTTACACAAGGAAACAAAATCAGCCTAATGACAAAATAAAAATAATAAATATAGAATGAAAACAACACAGAACAACCTTTTCAACATGAAAGAACAAAGGGAAAGAGAGCACTTACCGCAGGAAAACGAGTATCCAGTTTCTTCCTCATGCTGTGAATAGAAAAAACGGTTGGAGAAGAAGACCAAACCCCACTTTACTTTTTATAAAGGGGAAGCAAACAAGATTAACGTTGAAGAAGACGGAGAAGCAAAGTGGGATAAAAACTATATTTTTAATTTTTTGTTTTGTCGTGTGTTTGTGTTTGGAGTGTTTCCCCCTTCCACGAAGCGCTAATTTAGGAGTCTTCTACGGTTTACACTGTTTCAAACTTTTCATATTCACCGTTCCTTTCCATTCTAAAACACTAATTTTATTTGCTTTCTAATCTCAAATTTAACCTAACTTTTCAAAGATTTAAACTAGAATACTTATCTTAAGATTTTTTTTAATAAAATGTATTTTTAATATTTATTTTAAATAAATATATTTTCAAGATTTTTTTTCTTATCCAGGACGTTTTTATTGAGGTTTCTTAAAATTTATTACTTCATTCTTTTATTCTTAAATTGAATTTTAATATTTTTTATAAATTATCAATGATTCCAAATACCTACATCTTGCAATATAAAATATTTATCATAATTTTAAACTATAAATTATATCTTCAAAAAATATTTCTTAATTAGAAAGCTTAGGTTTATTTACTTTTTTGTCTTATTATATAGCTATTTTATTCGATTTATTTTTATTATTTAACTATTTAATTCAATTTGACATTCTCGTATTTTAAAACATTAGTAGTTTTAGAATTGATGGACTTAATTAAATATTGAGAAAACCACGTCACTGTGTTTTTAAATTTTGAAAAATTCAATGAAGCTGTTTATTAATGGAGAGAACAAATTGAATACAAAATTAAATGATGGGAAAAAAATTAAGATTGGATAACATAAATTATATTAAAAAAAAATATTTTGTACCCTTTACATGTATTTTTTATGTTAGATATTTCTGTATTTTGATTCATGATCTCAATTGATTGAACTGGTTTTTATCTCATAAATCAGAATTTTATTTTAAATAAAGTGAAATTGATTTTAAATTATAATATAAAAATATACTTCAATTCAATGCTTGTATTAAATAATAAAAGTGATTTTATTTTCAGTGTTTACATTTTCTCTTGTTAACATATAATTGTCTACTTAGATTTCATACATCTTTTGTTCACTTAAAAACGTAACTTTATTTTTAGATTTTTTCTAAATAATATTTTACCTTAATTTATTTTGAAAATAAAAGACATCAAATAGATGAGGCTAATTCTATTTGGTGGTAGTTTAACTTAACGAAGATATATACAAAAAAAAAATGATAGATGTCTAATTCTAAAAGTTCCTTTGAGAGCAAAAATAAAATATAATAAATATTATTTTATTTTTTTTGGTAATGTATTATCTGAAATCAAGTTATTCGACGAGATAATTTTGGTTTGATAGAAATTCAGTTAAAGGTTATTTTATTTAAATATGAGTTTATTAATTTCTATTTTTTTTAAACATTGCAGTGATATTTTAATATTTAATAAACAATAATTAGGGAAAGATAAAATATTTATTCTATGATTTTTAATATTTTAGTTTATATTTATTTTTAGTTTCTAATTAAGCGTACGAATTTAAATTTGTAGATTATTGTTATAAGTTACAAATTAACTATTATTTATAAATAACCAATTTTAGTTAAAAACTTAAATATTATTTGAATATTTAATCACTAGTTGTTAAATATCTTAAGTATTATTAAAAAAACAATTATCCCTTCTGATCTCGGTCACTCTTAACTAATCCACTTGTTTAAACTACTCTTGATAGATACTTTAATCAAAGACAAAGTATTTTTTTAAATAATATATATATATATATATATATATATAATCATTATTACTAATAATTTAATATAAATATTATAACAATTAAAAAAGGACATACCCTCTGTTTTTTTAAATTATTCGATCAGAATTAAAATTCTAAATATAATTACCAAAAGAGAAATTTATTTAGATTTTATTTTATTTTCTAAAAAAAAAAATGCTCATATGAAATATTTATAAAATAAAAAATATATAAAAATCAATTAGAGTATATCAATTTTTTTCTTAAGACATCAAATAAAATAGGTGAAACATAAGTAGAAAAATAAAAAGTGTTTGTATTATTCTTGAGCGAAAACTAAGTTGGGAAACTGGTTTCAAATTATGGTCAATCAAATCATCATACTTGTACCGGTGGGTGTGGTGATTATTTAAGTAGCCAAAAGAAATGCTAGATGAAGGGATCTTGCATGTGGCAATGATTCATTCAACGAATCTTGCACATTAAAGCAAACAAGGATTCATTTTACCAAAAGTTGAGCAATCACACTAGGTTTGAAGTCCTTAGGTTATAGTGATTCGGGGATGAACCTAGATGTACATAGAAAGAGTACTCCAAGACATTAAATGATTTGCATAGTAAGTAAACAAGATAGTAGCGGTGTAATAAAAGAATATGAGATGAAATCAATTTATATTTCCTACTCCACTCAATATATCTAATTACTATTATCTACTTTTACTTGCACTCTTTATCAAAAACCAACAACCCAAAATCGAACTACCAATATACCTTTTAAATCCATTTGGATATGATACTTGTTGATATTACTATGTATCAGTACACTTTTTTGGAAAATGGTTGTTGAGAAACAATCATCAAACCTTAGGGCTGATGTTTGTAATGTTAGGAGCTATCTTACCGAAGTGCTCCAGAAACATCCTCAAGCACTCTACTTTCTCTTGGCATATGTTAATTAGTGTTAGTGATGTAAGGTGATAAGGTTTATACGTGGCAAATTGAGTCTCGAACTGGATAGCGAGGGTGTCGAAATAGTTTATGGAAAAATGAGGGAGTTGGGCAAACCAACTAAAGGTCTTCCTTTCAGAGATGTAAGCAACACTTTGTATAAAATTACATCTTCCACTGTGTATAGGCTGACTTGGGTGAAATAGATGTGCACATGCTCGTCAGGATGAGTCATGCCATCATATCTTTCAATTGGGAGAGCTTTTTAGCTTGGTGGTAGTGAAGCTTATATGATTCTATAAACGGGTGCTTTTGTGGCGATAAGAGCAAAGTGGAGGTATTGGCAGTTATCGTTGTGTGGGGGTTGGCCCCATGTGCACTTTCCCCTATCGTTTTGACATGCATAGGTGGGGATGTTACATGAATTTTACTAGGTCGAGGATGACCCCTTTCTTCCTCATCACTCTTGAACTTGGTATTCATTTTATAGTTTTCAATTTTTAACTTTGCCAGTCTTGTTTTTAGGGTTATGATCATTGTCATTTGGTTTGTCTCTTTAGCTTGTGTTTTGAATCTATTACTTGCTATATTTCTAGTAAACACCATGTCTATCCTTTCAACTCAGTCCCATGATGTGTGAAATGTTCTTATTAGGTTGAGATGTGCCTAAAAGCACACAAATCTTCCTACACATCGTAGTATATCAAGGTCTTCAAGTGCCTACTCTCTTACTGATGCCGAGGTGTCTTCTTCCGATGAAGGTTGGATGATGTCAGCGAGGGAGCCTGCAAAGATACTCTGACATTTAAGTTAGTTACTAACAGTAAAATAGCAATCCTGTAACGTATGATTCTACTAACATACCTAGCGAACAATGACTATTTATAATACCTGAATGGGTCATGCTAATTGGGCTTAGGGTTTATAGAGATACCTTGTTCTAGGATTTCCTAATTTGCTTAACTATTCTTAATATTTTTTGTGATTTGTCATTTTGCTTACATGGATTGGTATTGGAGAGTTAAGGTACGAATATGACATGTACTTAGCTCCCAATATGGGACTTGATATGTTATGTTCTTTAGGCCGAGATGTACTTGTTTCTATACGTCGAGATATCCCCAACTTTTGTTCGTGCACCCTAACGTTTGGGATTAAGATATAATAACCAAATGATACGAACTTCTTCTATTTAGGTCAGAGTGTCCCTTCCTTTAGTAGGTTGAGGTGTCCTCAACTAGCTAATCTACGATAATAATAATAATAATAATATATTTTCTTGAGTTATTTGTTACAAATATAATAATTAAAAAAATTTAAGAAAAATTTCAAGTGTATAATTTATTATTTATTACATGTAGATTACAAAATATAGTGTGAAAAATAATACATCAAAATGACTTATAAAATAAAACATCAATTTAAACATATAACATTCACGAAAGAATTAATAATTACTTGATAATTAAGGCTTTTTCAATAAAAAATTACACTCCTTTTTTTATATGAATAAATTAAATATAATATATTAAAATATAACAATAATTCACATTACCTTGTTTAGGTATTTAATTATTTGACAAACTATGTATTGCATTTGTAAGATTTATTAGATGATAGAATGTTTGAATATAAGAGTAAGTAAAATTGATTTTGTAGAAAGGTACATGATATAGAATGTTTGGATATAAAAACTAGAGAAAGGAAAAATTATTTTGTAAAAAGGTATAAATATATATAGTTTATTTTAAAATTTTAATATATTAAAACATTAAAATTATTAATTAGGTATTTATATAACAATAAATAACTAAAGAAAATAGAGACGATAAAGTGTTAAATGTACACATAGTTACTTTTAATATAATTATGTCCTTTTCTATTTCATTTAAATCTATAATTTAATTATAATATTATTTGAATTTAAAATAAAATTATCAATACATATTTTAATATAAATAAATATATAATATTAAAACTAGTATAAATATTAAAATTAAACTTATTAAAATAAAATCATATAACAATCAAGATGCGCATCTTTGTTGTACAAAAATATATTGTTACTAGTGTTTTCTTTTTTAGTTAAAAAAACTAACTTTGTACATTATAAATATTTGGATTTTAATAAAAATAAAAAGTTCAATCCAATTAGTTATATTAAGTTTACACGACATACTTAAATTTTAATATATATATATATATATATATATATATATATATATATATATATATATATATTCTTTTAAATAGGCTGTATAGTATTATTAATTTAGATTTTTAATATGAAAATAAATAAATAAACAAATGCCTGAATTTTTTGTCATCTAAATTATTACAAGGATTAAAACATCTATTTTTTAATTAAAAAATATATAATTTATATAATAATAATAAATATATTATTACAAGGGTCTAAATTCTTGTCAACTAAATTATGAAAGGAGTTAAAACACTTCTTTTTTTAGTTAAAAAATATATAATTTAAATAAATAAGTTATCCAAGTATACATAATTATTTCTTAATATAATTATGTTTTTTTATATTTCATTTAAATCTATAATTTAATTATAATATTATTTAAATTTAAAATAAAATTAATAATACATATTTATATTAAAATAACTATATGAAATTAAAATTAGTATAAATATTGAGATTTAGCTTGTTAAAATAAAATCATATAATCCAACCATAAAGAGATGCATCTTTAGTACACATGTGTACAAAAATATATTGTTGGTAGTGTTTTGTTTTTTTAGGTAAATACTAACTTTGGACATGATAAATATTTTTATTTTAATAAAAAATAAAATGAATAACACTTCCTTCACAGAATAGGATCGTTGTTGTTATATTAAGTTTATGAGACAAACTTAAATTTTAATATATATATATATATATATATATATATATTAACTATATAATATTATTAATTTAGATTTTAAATTTGAAAATAAATAAATAAAGAAATGCATAAAATTTTGTCAACTAAATTATTACTAAGAGTTAAAATATCTATTTTCTAATTAAAAATATATATAATTTATTTAATAATAATAATTATATTATTACGATTACAGAGTTAAAATATCTAGATTCTTATCAATTAAATTATTACATGAAGTTAAAATATTTTTTTTAGTTAAAAAATATAGAATTTAAACAAATAACTAAACCGACATAGAGAGAGAAATTATCCAAGTAAACGAGAACACATAGTAACTACTTAACATGATTATGTTTTTACCTATTTCATTTAAATATATAATTTAATTATAATATTATTTGAATTTAAAATAAAATTATTAATACATATTTCTACTTAAATAACTATATAAAATTAAAATTAGTATAAATATTGAAATTTAACTTATTAAAATAAAATGCTTAAATTCTCCTCAACTAAATTATTACAAGAGGGTTAAAACATTTTTTTTAATTAAAAAAATATAATTTGATAATAATAATAATTATTATTATTATATTATTACAGGTTAAAACACTCAGTTCTAAATCATTACAAGAATTAAAACATCTATTCCTTTAATTAAAAAAATGTAGAATTTATGTAATAATAATAAATACTGTAGTTCAGTTTATTTCTCTCCTTCCCTTTTATTTAGTTTTGTATTGAATAATTTTGTTGGTTTTATCATTTTCAGATCTCTCTGTCTCTTCAAAACCCTAATTCTACCAAATTCAGTTTGAGCCTCGAAAAACCTATCTCTCTTCTCTCTGTCCGCATCCTCTCTCTAACCATTTCGCCCTTCAAAGCTGATCTTCCATCGTCGTTATTGTCATCATTGACAACGTCGCCGAAACCTAGGTTTGTTCTTCTTTTTCTTCGTATACTTTTTTTTTTTTCACTTTTCTCTCCTTCAATCTCAAACTACAGCTACGATCTTATGTTGCCTTGTTTGTCGGGGAGCTAGTAGCCGCTTGTCTGGTTTTGAACTTCGTGCAATCACGGAACTGGGTAATTCGGATTCAGCATTATTTTTTCGTCCGTGTGATTTGGGAATTTGTGGTCTGTTTAGATTGTGAAGTGGGGATACAGTGGATCCTCGAGAGGCAATAGCGTGATACTCATGCTGATACTTTTCTTTTGACTTTGATTGCAGTTTTTTAATTTTGAGTTAGCTGTGATTATAGGTTTCTTCATGTTGAGTTCCCAGCTCTTGGCAACATGTTTGGTTTCGGCAGAAAATGGAAAATTTTCGGTGTTTAGACAGAGGTGTTACATATCAGTGTTATAGGGAATTATGGGGTTTGGTTGCTTATGGGAACTTGAATTTTTGTTCAGGTTGGGATGATCGTGTGAAAGTTTGGGAGTTTTTAGGCTTTTGTTTCAGTTAAGACTACAAGCTTTGCTGTTTTTGTGCGTCTCAGTGTATTCTTAGAAAACCATTCTTTTTGTTTACTGTGTTGATTAATGCAGAAATGGAAAACAGGAGAACATGGAATGTTGGTGTTTTGTCTTGACAGTTAATTGTTTAAAACTTTGGACGTGATTGAATGGGTAAACTTTGGGCAAAATGATACTTGACTGTGTGATACTTACCCTCTCAGTTTTGTCTTTTCAATATCTGTGTGAAATACTAATAGCCAGTAATGTGCATTTTTCTGTAATTTGACTGAGGCGTTCTCGATTTTGAAACCTAGCAATGCCTGTGCAGTGAGAGCTCTGCCTTTTTTTTTTGCCCAGATGTGTAATTGTATAAATTTCTGCAGCTGCACTCACATAGATGAAGTTAGGAAGGAACAGTTGGTGAAAGAACTATTGTGTGATTATATTCTGTTCACAAAATACATTGAGTGTACGGACAGGAAATCCTTCCCCTCCCTCTCCTAATTCTTAATTTTTTTTTTTCTAAAACTTGGTTAAAGGGAGAAGTTTGACTATTTTGTGCTGTTTAATTTTATAACATGCCCTTATTGTTTTGTCTTCTTTGCTTTCTCTTTTTGCCTCTGTTCATATGTTTTTGTTTTCCCCTTAGTAGTGCCTAGTGTGTTACTGGAAGTGGCTACTCGTTTGCCAAAGGATCTACACATATGATGTTACTTATAAGTTATATGAAGAGACTTTTAGCTCTGTGGGGTACTGGGAGTTTTTGTTTATCTTTGTTGATGCATGTAATCCTGTATTTATTTGGTAGTCATTTGTAAAGCAATTCACCATAATTTTTTTTTAAATGTTACAGGGCTGTTGTAATGATGTCTCCTGCATCCCGATCCAAGTCTAAAGACAAAAAAGCTAGCAAGGAAGCCCAGAAAGCTGCTGCAAAGCCTACAGGATCTGGTAATGCAGTAGCTGGTGTTCCAGCCAGTGCATATAACCCCTTATTAGGAACATTCCATACACTGGACATTTCGCAGACACCTACCTCACCTATACATGCTAATGGTCGATTTCGGAACATAGATGAAACAGATGAGCATCCTGTCAACTCAGTGGTTGCTGGTGTTGAGTATGATTCTGTTTCTAACAATGGTAGTTGGTCTGGTGAGTCCGAGGAACATAAAGAGAAAAGTTCTAATGCCCCTGTTCGATCAGACTCGGTACCAGGAGCTGATAATGACAAACGAGAAAAAATCCGCCAGAAAAATGAGAAGAAACATCAACGTCAGAAAGAAAGGCGAGCACAGGAATTGCATGAGCGGTGTACTGGTTATCTTATGTCAAGGAAACTGGAGGCACTTTCTCAGCAGCTTGTTGCAATGGGCTTTTCTCATGAAAGAGCAACAATGGCACTGATATTGAATGAAGGTAGGGTTGAGGAATCAGTAGCGTGGCTGTTTGAAGGTGGTGAAGAAGCAGATGGTAACAAGGATACAAACATACGTAGGGGCAATTTGAAAATTGACATATCAGATGAGCTAGCTCAGATCGCAGACATGGTAACCAGGTATGATTGCTCGAAACAGGAGGTTGAAAGAGCAGTTGTTAACTGTGACGGTGATCTTGATAAGGCTGCTGAATCCTTGAGAGAGTTGAAACTTGATCCCCCATCTGCTCCACCAAAGCCAGAGGAAACAGGTGATCCTCCTATCAATAATAATGTTAAGCAGTCAGGAGTTGCAAGTCAGAGCTCAAGGCCACAAACAAAACCTGTTCCTTTACCAAATCAACCCAAAAAAGATGACAAGGAATTTAACTATACAAAGGCTGCAATAACAATTGGAGTCCCTTCAGATTCCAGTAGTAGAAATGTGCAACCTGTAAAGAGAATACAACCCAAGTCTGAATGGGTAAAGCCCCAACGGGCTACTGTACCAGCTGATAAAAAGTGGCCAAGTTCAGGATCTAATTCTTCTGTCTCTTATTCCCTGCAATCACCTCTACAAATGTTAGCCCCACCTGCTAAGTCTGAAGCACGATATGTGCCTGTTGGAGGTGAGTTTAAGAACCTTCAACCTGTAGCATCCAGGGAACCATTAATCATGATGCAGCGGCCCCAAACTAAACAAGTTCCAGCCACAACTATGAGTTCATCGCCTCCTGGAATAGCTGCTAATTGGTATACAACTAATGGTCCAGATGCTGTGAGATCTAATGGTTTTTTATCTCATGCCCCGAGCACTAGAAGCCCCAGTCCAAACTACCTTAGTTCTAACCAAAGGTACCACCAACTTCAGTATCAACCTCAACAACAGTTTGTTGGTGGCAGCAGCAATTCAGTAGATCACCAAGCAACCAATAGCAATTGGAATAGAACAGGTGCAACTCCAACGCTTGCTGCTGCTACTTCTCTAGGACTCTTTTCCGGACTAGGATCAGCTGGTCAATCAGGGGCAACCTCTGCAGTTGACTGGAGCACTGGTGGGTCGGTGCAGTTTGATTATACTAACATAGACTGGTCCTTGGATAGAAGTTTAGCTTCACCAAGGTCAAACGGTTTATGGCTAGGATTTTCGCCATTTTCAAAGAGTAATACTCAGATGTATGAGTCAAATGCTTCAGGAGTCGTTGCTCAATCATCAACGAGACCGGTTCCATCAAATGGGAGTATTGTTGTTCCCTTGCCTGGACTGCAAGATGGTGCAGTAGCTTCTTCTGAGACATCTGCTGCTTCCCGGGACTGGGGTTCTCCATTTGAAGGGAATGATCTTTTTAGTTTACCGAGACAGTTTGTTTCTTCTCCTACTCTGTAAAATGAGGGGAGAAAGTTGAATGAATAAAATGAAAAAAAGACCCAAAAATGTGTGTGATTTGATGTTGCCTCTGATGATTCTACTGTTGATGATTGTTGGTAGTAAGCTTTCAGTGGGTGAACCATCCGAGAATATTTTGCATGCTTTTGCGCTCAAATGCCAATTTCACCTTCTAACCCCCAGACTCGGACTATTCAGTCACAAAAACTAACCAAATAATACTCAAAGCAACCAAATAATGGTTTGTGAGTGAATAATATTTAAAGCAACCAACTAATGGTTAGTTGATGCCTAAATCTAAAATAAACGTATTGGGTGAAACTTACATCAAATTCGTTAAAAAGAGTGGAAGTTATAACCAACTAGGTCTTGACGGGTCTTTTTTTTTTCTTAATTATGAGTTAAGATATATAATAAATAATTATTATATTTTTGAAAAAATATTATATATTAACTGTTATAATTACATTTAATTATAAATATAATATTTAATTTTAGAATTGTATAACATAAGAAAGTTAAATCTTGAATTTTGTGTATATTTTTATAATAATAATCACTTAATCATAAATAAGTAGTATTTTTCTAATATCAATTTCTTAGAATTAATGCATTTTTAAAATTAATGCAGTAGATCATATTGATTTTAGTAGTCGTTTACGTTATTTGATTAAGTGTTATAATTATATTTAATTATAAATGTAATATTTAAATTTAAAATTATAAGAAAGTTAAATTGATTTTTGTGTATAATTTTACAACAACAATAATTTAACTATAAATAAATAGTATTTTAATATTGATTTTTTAAAATTAATGTAATAAATGTAGTGGATTGTATATTTTCAATTGATCTTAGTAATTATTTATAATATTTTCTTGATTTAGTTGTGATTGATGTAAAAAATTAATTGATGAAAATGGTAGAGGTCGAAGTGTTAAGATATGAGTTTTTTATAATATTTTTAATTAGTTATTATCGTGTGGTTAGATTTTTTTTTCTTTTTAATTTGTATTAAAAATATTAATGTAATCATTATTCTATTTAAATAAATAGTTTAATTATATAATTATATTTAATTATTATAATTATGTATAATTATAAATTTAATGTTTTAAAAAATTGATAATATAAAAAAATAATTGTAATTATTTTATTAATAAAAAATATTTATTAATATTGATCATATTAATACTAATAATAATAATATATTATTAATTATGTGAAACAATATTTTTATATGATTAAAATTTATAATTAAACTTTTGAGTTATATAATATATGAAAATTGAAATGTGTATACACAAATAGTAGTTCAAATAAAATGTAAGTATATTGTGCATTATGAATCCCATCAAATACAAAACGAAGTTAATGTTAAAATTTGTTAACAAAAACATGGATGTAAAACTTAAATCAATATTTAAAATGAATTGATAGTATGGAATCATAAAAATATGAAGTTAAACATAAATTATTTTAATCAATATATATATATATATATATATATATATATATATATATATATATATATATATATATATATATATATATATATAACATGTAATATCCATTTAGAATTTAGAAAGTTACAATAAGATGAAATACCTGCGTAAGCATCATTGTCAAAATAAGATGTAGACATACTATGACTAAGAGATCCCGTTCGAAACACTACTACTACTAATTTGATTAATTTGACACTTTTTTTTAGTATTTTTATTCCAAATGGTTGTAAATAGTTCAAAACTGATACACAATCACTCAAAATACAAATTCATACTTCTTCCTAAATCAAGTCTAAACACAAATGAAATACCAAACAATTTAACATACAACTCATCAATTCAACACACTACATCACAATTTACTACCAAGATGATAAATTCACACAAAAAAATTCAACAAAAAACCTGGCTTCCCAAACAACCCAAACAACTCTTAAAACACCAAACTACTTGAATCATATAGGATGCTCTATATACACATAGAAACATCACAAGAACCATCAGAACCTACCCTTACGATCACTGATAAAAAAAAGACTCATAGAGAAGATTAAAAGAACATATGCAAGTAGGAAAGCCTCACATGCAACAAAAACTAGAAGAAGATCAAGGAAAAAAGGGAAACTTAACTTACTTGAATATGAAGAAACTGATTGATCCAAATTGAAGAACTTACTGCGATGATCATTCATACAGTCTCATATCTTCAATCAAGCAAAAAAAGAACAAGAAAAACTCCTAGAAAGAAATCCGAGAATTCTACAAAAGTAGTTTTTAGAGAAATGATGTATTTTAAAACAATGAAACCCGTTCATAACAAAATCATTTATACTAAAACTTTTTAATATTAAAATAATCAATTTTAAACCACTATCATTTCTAAAATGTTAGGCTTTTACAAATATTGTTTAAGTTTTAAATAAATAAATAAATACCTCTGTACTATTTTTTGTTGTACATTTTAAAATTTATTTAAGCTTACTTCCTCTATTGATGACATGAATAATAAAATTGGACTAAAAACCAAAATATGCATTTGACTTTCTTTTTTCCCTAAATAAATTATTTATATGTTTGATGGAACTGTTTAGATTATATTATGAGAAGCATATTATTAGTCTATGTGTCTAGCAAATGTAGATTGTATATTGAAGGAACATATTTATTAATAAGAAGTTGGGGAAAAACAATAAACCAAACAGAAAGCAATTCATCATAGCACAGCATGCAAGCCAGGACAAACACATTCATGTTGAGTACATGTAAAAATTGTAAAAATACTAAACCAAACTATTTCCTAAAGGTTTCTTCTTCCATTGTTAGAGGACAAAAACTTGATAATGACAAGAAAGAGAGAAACCAATGGCTTGACAAGAAATGAGATGAGTTGGTGAATAAATTCTTGCAATTCAGGAGTGATGGAAGGTGAATCTCCAAAATCAACACGCCTAGGAGCACCACCGCTTGGCGTGGCGGTGGCGAAGGTGATTTCAGGAACTTGACCATGAAATGTTAAACCCCAACTCTGTTCAGGTGAGCTTGCTCCGACCGAGTCACGGTTTGAGTTTCTTGCAAGCAAGTGTGATGAAGAAGGTGCAGATGGTGCTGCTCTTTGCAACTCATCAAGTTGTACTACAAAACTTCCATCACAGTAAGGACACAGAGTGTGTCCCCCATCAAACACGATTGGTTCTTCGCATGCATAACACCAGTGTGTTGCTTCACTTGACATCTTTCTTTTTATTTTTTACTCTGTAAAACATGTTCACAAATGAATAGTATTGATTTCATTTAACAAAACAATACTTATGAAGTTTAAATCAATAAACAAGATCCAATTCGCCAATTGTCTATGCCAGTATTAATAGGTAGGTTTAAACAGAACCTACTTCAGAGTAACAAGTTATTCCGATTAAGACAACGATATTTTGACTCCTACAATTTAATTTTTATTTTATACTCTCTTTAATGTGATTTAGTATTGAGCATTAATTCTTTCAAAACAAAAGATAATCATACATTAATCAATATTCTAGACTAAATCATATCTGAAAGTACAAAATACGAATCAAATCCTAGAATACTCCAAACTAAATCATGTTGGAAAATACAAAATAAGAATTAAATTGTAGAAGTGAAAATATGATTTTTCTTAAACTAAAGATATTGTGAGTGTGTGATCAAGCATAACTAAGAGAAAATAGAAAAAGAAATATTGTATTGAAAGTACAAATTAAGTTATTATATAGAAGTGAATTATGTTTGAATACAAAATCTAGCCGAAAATCTAACGAAAAATCATAATACAAAATCACAACAAAAAACTAAAACTGCTGGAAGATATCAAAGATATCTTTAAAATGTAGTGAAGGCAAAGTCAACCATAACGTGCTCGGTAAATTATCCTGTCATAATAGAAAAATTGGAACGAAATCAAGATTTTTTCGGAAGATACAAAATTTGTTATTAAAATTTTTCATCTTTCATAAATTTTTTCTTACAAATTTATTATAAATTTTTATAAAAAATATTTATTTTTTATTTTTTATAATATTATATATTTTACAGTTATATTTTACAAAATTTTCTATAAAACATATTTGGTACAAAATATTTTGCATAAAAATTAATAACAATTTTTTGTAAATTATTTTTCATAACAAGATTTAATTGTTTTCTGTAAAAACATTAAATCAAAATAGGGATAAAATATTCTTTTTAGTAAAGATGAATAAAGGAATAACAAAACTCATCCATGATTCAAAGAACACTTATCGTGAGAAACAGTAACAGTGGAGAGAAAACATACTTAAACCCAAGTTAAAATTAAGAAAACAACAAACTTGTCAATAAGAAGAGTTTTTTTTTTTTTTTCAAACGGGATTCAATTTATGAATATCCAATTACTCTAATGGCCAAATTAAGCTCGAAATCATACATATTCAACCACAAAAAAGAGGTATAAACTCAGTTCAGAAAGGTTCAGAATTCATCATAGTGAACTTACCAAAAGAAAGAAGAAGAAGCAAGAACTCAAAAGTTAGCACCTGAAGATCCCTGAGTTTGGGGAAAAGTCTTATTCTTACCACTTCAGAATTTTTGTGGTGACTCTTTCTTTTATACGATAAACTAGTATGTGTTGTTTTTACCATTTCAGAATTTTGTGTTCTGACTCTTTCTTTTATACAATAAACTAGTATCAACACTTTAGAATTTGCGTTGAGTCTTCTTTTATACAATAAACAACACTTCAGAATTTGTGTTGAATCTTTCTTTTATACAATAAACTAGTACGATAGTAAACACACGGATGGTTGTTGTTCTTTTTTTAAGATTTATCAATATATTTAAATAGATAATTTATTTACATAATTATATTTAAGTCTTATCATTATAAATAGACTTAATTATGTTTTAAATCCCTCTTAAATTTAAAAATTTTCAATTAAGTCCCTATTAAATTTTTGTGATTTATTGAATTCTCAAAATTTCAAAAATTTTCAATTAACGTTAATATCTTAAACGGTCATTCTACTTAAATATAGTTGTAGAAAACATAATTAAGGTTTTTTTCTTACATAATACCACATTCCAAATAAATTTTCTCTGTATTTTGGTGAAGTTTTTACATACAATTTTTGACATTTTAAAAACCGATAAATAAAATAGTGGTAAGACAGATATAATTAACTTAAGCACACTTTTCCTCTAAAAGACAATATTTTTCTTTTTTATCTAGACAACTTCTTTCTAACTTTTCCTAAAACTTCTTATCATAATTGTTATTTTCTTGAATTATTTAGGATTTAATTGTTATTTTTTTGAATTATTTAGGATTTAAAATTTAGAGTTTAGCAAAGTTTGTCACTACTTCCTTCTTTATACACATTATAAAAATTCATCCTTAAACGTGACACCATTTCAAAGCATCTCAATACAATTTTTCTCACAATAATGTTTTCTTTATCAGCTTCACATACAAATAAAGTATCATATGCAAAATATAAAAGCTTAACCAGGAATTCCTTTTTTCACACTCTTACTCTTTTATACAATTGTTTCTTAATTGTCTTTCTAACTAACCCAACTAACCCTTTTCCTAGTAATAAGAAAAAGTAATGTTGTCATTGGGTCCTCTTGTCTCAAACCTGTTTTTGATTGGAATTGGTTCGTTGGGTTCCCATTTACCAAGATTGTGAAGTATATTGGAGACTGACATGATTCTACTTCTTTGTATATTTTAGTTATGAAAAAGGATCTCAACCCAAGAATTAATGTAAGTGAATCTCCCAACAACTCAGAACAAACCTCTGACACAAACTCACTTTAGTTTCACCTCTGACACACACACAGTCTCATTGTTGGACTCAAAAATAGTTTCTACCTGCATGTGTTAATGTTTTGATTGCTCATTTTTTTCTTCATGACCACCATAATCTTCTTATACAACAAACATATATGCAGCTCATAGTTATTTCTTGAAAAGTAGTTTTCAGTTTTGGCATGGCAAGTTTTAGTCACTGACAGTTCTATTGCTTTTTGGAGTTATTCATGCTGCATTGTCCCTCTCAAATTCAACTCAAACTCATCTTTTTGAACTAAACCAGAGTTTGCATTGCAGACTCTTTGAAAAAGTCACATGCAGCTATTTTTCCTTCACATTTTTGCATGCTTTTAGTTGCTATGTATGTTTTCTTATCAAATTCTTTCACAAGCACTTTTAAAAAATGGAGTTATGAGAATGAGTAATCCGGTTTGATCCTATTCGATCCACCACGGGTTGATCATTTAGTGAGTTAATTCAATCCGGTTTACTTATTAGCGAGCTAAAAGAATTCAAACCCGACCCTGTCCACCACGGGTTAGTAGGTTAAACGGGTTGGCTCACAGGTTCACTTAATTAAAAAAAAAAATACAATTTTTTTACTTTTTTTTTCAGTCAAAACTAAATTATAATTCTAATTAAAATCTAAATAAATTTTAATACAATCCAAATACAAACTAAAATCATAAAAATACAAATTATCTATGTGTTAGCTAAAAAAACAACCTAACATAATTCAAATGTAAAATCCAACTTAATAAAAAATACTATATGACAATTTATTTGCGGGTTGGTGAGCCAGGTTGGCTCACCAAGGATTCAACCCGGATGAGCCAGATAAAAAATCAATCCATATTGAAACTTGTAAAAGAATTTCAATCCAACCCGGCTTGAACCCGTGGTGAGTCAGATTAAATCGCAGATTCCAACCTATTTTGACAGTTATAGTAAGAAAGAATTTTTTTTTTTCTGAATTCAAGTAACCTTTTTGAAAAAGACAGAAACAGCCATGTGGGAGGAAACTATGGAGACAGCTTGTGTGCATGCATGTTAGTTGTGCTTAATTAAAACATTTATTATTCAAACAGCTATTTATAAATAGTTTACATAATAACATTTTCTCTGTTTATTTATTTATTTATTATATGATGTCTTATTTTTCTTTTATCTGTCTCCAGTTTTACCTTATCTGTAAGCACCAAATAAGTGGGATCAAAATCTTTGTGTCACATCCATTAGCACCTTTTCTTTTCACTGCCAAAATCAAGATTTTAGTTTGAAATTCTACCACAGTAAAGATGCCATAAATGGTGGTAGTGAATCTGCTAGCTGTCAAATTGATCGGAGATGAAACACTCAAAAGGAAGAACAGCAGCAGTAATAATGATAATAATAATAAAGAGACAAATTAATGTGACAAGATATTTTGGTTTTTCTTTATGCATTTTGCGGCTAGTGTTGGTTCCATTGATAACAACTGATAAAGTTTTGTCCAGGTTGGCAGCATCACAGTTGGCTCTATTTTGTTTGCAAGGTCAATTCTTTAACTTTTTTTTTCCTCTAATTTTCATATAATTAAAGCACACAAAGAGATTGAGAACTGTTGATTTTGCTTTCAATAATTATTCAAAGCCAAAAGTAGTACAAAAATATCTGATATGAGAAAAAAGTAGTGGTTTGATGGAACCTCCATATGCTTCCTCTGTTTACTCTGCCCCAGCTTCATTCTATGACAGTATAAGAATATGTTCAGAAAAATTATGTCAGTAACACATGTAACTGTGACAGTAAAATCTGCAGTATGTATAATAATCTAAGTTTTGTTTAGTTTTTTTTTTTTTCACTTGATGAGAAAGAAAAATAAAGTATTTTTTATTTTGTGGAGTTAAGGGGTTTTGGGACTATGAAATTGAAAATAAAATGGTAATATATAATGAAAAATAATTTTTTGACTACTAAATTTTAATTATTTGTTTTTATAATATGATGTGGTATTTTTTAAGAAATTTTAGAATATTAAAAATAAAGAAAATGAAACTATTTAAGATTATAAAAATAAGTTATTAAAATTTAGTAGTCAAAATGTCATTATCCAGTAAAATCGTGTTTAGTTTCCCAAATTGGTGGTGGAGTGTGAGCCATGATGTTTTTTTTTATTAAGTGTGAGAGATAAAGCTCGGGAGGAAGAGAATGATGGTGGTTGTGACTCCTCCTAGGCATTGTAATTAACGTATGCATGCCAACAAAGTCCCACTTTTTTTGTCTTTCTGTGTACATCACAAAATCACAAAACCATAGTTTAATTTCTATTAGAGTGATAATGTTCCTAAATAGAAAAGAAAATGGAATTGGAGTGAAAAAAATAAGGAAAAAAAGTAGGAAAAAAATATTAATTAAGAAATAAATTTGTTTAAAATAAACAAGAAAAGTTTGAGCAATAAATGATAGTTATTTTTAATTTGGAGCTTTTTAGTGATAATATTGTAACGTTTTAATGGTTCTGCTTTTATGCTTTGAGAAAAAGCTTTGACAGTCAAATTTATTTGTCTGAAGTTACTTTTAGTTTAATATAACCTTAATCAACTATATTATCTTGTGATTATTTACAAATTTACACTTTTATTATTATTAACCCAAATAAGAATCACAATCCATTTCTTTGTGTTATTACCATGTAAACTAAAACCAAGAAATTATGATCTTCCTTTCTCCTCCTTTTCTTGTTATATATTTATCATTATTATTTTACTTTTAAGAATTGCATTTAATATCTTCATAAAAACATTTAGTTTTCTCAAGTTTTAGTTTTATAACGTTAATTAAATACGATATTCCTTAATTAAGCATGCTATTATTTTTTTTTTCATCAATTTAATTGTTTTTTATACTTATAGTTTTTTTATAATTTTAAATAGAATATAAAATATATAAAAAAGAATGTTGATAACAGTGATTTTAACTTGTAGTTAAAACTGGAATGAAAAGGTCAGGTAAAACAAAAAATTATTAAAAGATAAAGATAAACAAATATGAACAAGCATCACAAAGTTCCAAACCCCTTTAGAATTTGGCCCCCACTGTGATATTTTCTCCTTTCCTTAATCTATAAATTGACTGAATATAGTGACTTATCCTCAGTTTTATACAGCAAAGTTAATTAAACTTCCAATGCAGTACGTATTACATTTTTCTGCATCAAAGGAGAGTTAGAATTATAGATATTTAGACAGAAAAAATTACCTATTCATCAGAGTCATGTCAATGGGTGCAATATTTGTTTATTTTTTTCTCAAAGTTAAACCAAACAGAAACCTAATCATCATTGGCATGCATGCAAGGTCTAACACATTCCTTGACAATTTGCAGAATTCCAACAAATTTCCAATTCTATTTTGGCTATAACTCAAACCAAACTTATCAAAATACCAAGCTTTTTTGCCAACTAAACCAAATCATTCCTAAAGGCTTCTTTCATTGTTAGACCAAACTTTTTGCAAGAATCAAGCTAACACATATATACATAATTAGCTTGACAACATTCAAATTTGGATTCTTTTTTAGATTTTTCTATACTCTTTTGTTGTGTCTTCAAAATACAGATACTGACTTTAATGTTTTAAAATATATTAAAAAAAATTAATATACCAACTTCAATGTATTTTTAATGCTCAGCAAAAGAGATTCATCTAACAAACAAATGATCTTTGGCATTTTGTGCTTGCTGCCAAGACCCTAAAGAAACCAAACAAACAAACTAAACAGCAAGAAACAATCAAACTGCATAATGACAGGTGAAACGTTGAAGTTTCAAAGAGATTCAACTGAGCAGACAATTTCATGTACAAAGATTTTAAGAAGCCTCTATCTTATCTTCCTTACATGAGCTTAAGTTTGAAATACAATATTAATAAACTCTTAAGGCATTTTAAATTACAAGCATTATTAGACAGGAAAATATACTTATCCAGGAGAAGAAATGGTACACTTCTAGTGATCAAAAGGCCAGCCACTATAACTTGTTCCATTATTCTGATCAGGAGTGGTTGAAGAGCTGCTTCCACCATTCTCAGAATAATGACTATTGTTTGAGCTAGAAGAGGAGCGAAATGGCCACAAAAATGATAAGGGGTTTCTCCTTCCATGGTTCTGAGGGTTGTTGTTGTTGTTATTGTTGTTCTCCCTGCTCCTGGAGCTGCTGTCACTGCCACCACCACCGCCGCTGGTGGTGCTGGTGCTGGCATTCCTTCCTCCCAAACTTCGAGCACCGCGGGAACTAACCTGTCCTTGAGGTGGCAACTCAACACGGCAAACAGGACACGAGTTATGCTGAACCAACCAAGGAACAATGCAGTCAGAATGGTAGATATGATTGCATGGCATCTCTCTGGCTTCAGTGCCAAGTTCAAATTTATCTTTACAAACTGGACAGTGAGAATCCAAGCGAAGATGTGCCTGTGTGATCCTAATAGTAGGCATAGCATCGATCGAAGATCGTGCCGCCGGCGGTGGACCTCGCCGGTCATTCATGGTGAGTTGCTCAATGAGTTCTTCCAGTCCAGGACCCATGAAGTAATCACCAAAATCAACACGCCTAGGACCACCTCTAGGGCTGCCAGTGGCCAAGGTGAATCCAGGAACTTGGCCATGAAATATCAAATAAGGACCAGAACTGAAAACACCCCAACCCTGTTGTTCAGGAACTGGGAAAGAACCTGACCTTGCTCTAACATCAAAGTTTGAGTTTCTTCCAGCCATTCTATGCCTCATGAAGTTATCAACAGCATCCATAAGCCCGAATCTCTGGTCAGAACCTCTCTGCCCCATGAAAGCATGTATGGCATCAAAAAGGTCGGGCATTTGATGAAACTCTCCGGACTGTGATGAAGAATATGTGTGCTGGGGTGCCGGCGCTGCTCCTCGCAACTCATCAAGTTCTTGTATAAAACCTCCATCACAGTAAGGACAGAGAGTGTCTCCCCCATCAAGCACAATTGGTTGTCTGCATGCATAACACCAGTGTGTTGCTCCACTTGACATCTTTCTTTTTAACACGATTTTTTAGTCTGTAAAATCTGCACCAAGATTCAACGTTTTGTGTGAAAGACACCCTCATATTCAGAAATGAATAACATTGATTTGATTAATCACAACAATAGCTACAAAGTTGAAATCAGTAAACAAGATTCAATACACCAATTAACTATGCTAGTATTATAGAATAACTTGGTAACTCATAGGAACAAGTCAAGGCCAAGTCAATCATGCAGTACATAGAAGCACATTAAATTGTCCTGTCACTAAAATTTGAACCAAGGACAAGTCAACAGTCAAGACTAATCTGAACAAAGGAGTTGTTGATCCAGAGTTATACATATACATTCGGATCAAAATATGAAACACTAGAACAAATTTGATGAAAGAAAAGCTAGCCACATATTCTTTGATTGTTTTTGCAAAAAAAACTGAAGTTTATTGGGCTCAAGAAAGGGTGCTGGTCACACCTTTTTAATGGCTTACTCTCATAATGTAGAGATTTTCAATATATTTTAACCATAATTATATAATGTAACAGAAATTTTGTTGCAAGTGCACCTAAATTTCACAACAGTTTACAAATCACAAATTGTAATCATCAAAACCAGATGCTAGATATCAGTGTAAAATTTCACAGAAAGAACAATTGCAGAAACAATCTGCTTTCTAGAGAAGCCATGCTTCCATCCTTCAACACAACAAAGAACAGTTTAAGGAATCAGGTCCAACAGTAACAAGGGGGAAATGCTCGCATATCAATCATAATAGAAAAGTTGAAATGAAATCAAGGTTTTCCTAGAAGGATTTACAACAATTATCAAAGATGAATAAAGGAACAACAAAACTCATCCATGATTCAGAGAGCACTTATCGTGAGAAACAGTAACAGTGGAGAGAAAGCATACCTAAACCCCAAGTTAAATTAAGAAGATAGCAACAAACTTGTTAAAAAAGAAGAGGTTTTTTTCAAATGGGGATTCAATTTATCAATACCCAGTTACTATAATGGCCAAATTAAGCTCGAAATCATACATAATCAACCACAAAAAAGAGGTATAAACCCAAAAAAATTGCATCAGTTCAGAAAGGTTCAGAATTCATCATAGTGAACTTATCAAAGGAAAAAAGAAGAAGCAAGAACTCAAAGGTTAGTACCTAAAGATTCCGAGTTTTAGGAAAAGAGAGAGAAAGTAGAGAGAGAGGGAGAGAGAAGATGACCTTTTATGCTTCTGAGGTTTGTTCCGATGATGCAAAAGTCTTGTTTTTACCACTTCAGAATTTGTGTTGGGACTCTTTCTTTTATACAATAAACTAAAGTAAAATTCCTAGTGGAAGAAAAGAAACATAGTGGAATTTCCAACACAAACTATCAGCAGTTTCCATGGAATAGTTCATGAAACAGCCATTTTTTTTTTACCGTGTTTGTTGCAGAATTGCAGTTACACGAGTTATCTTGTACAACCTTATGAATCAAATTTAAACACAACACGGAACTATTTATTTGGTGATCTGGTTTGATTTTGTCATCAATTTATAAACTTTTTTTATTGCTAATATCATTTTAGAACATTCCTATTGCGTTTTTGTGAGTTCATTCTATGATTCTATCTTAAATCGAGGGTAACATTTTTGGCAAAGACAAATATCTTCATAGACATAAGTAACAATTGTGAATCCTATGTTTAAATACGAAATTATTTGTTACCTTATAATAATCTAACATGAATGAGTTGAATTTGTTGACAGGAAAAACTTTAAATAGTATAAAAAATTGTTTCACGTTTAAGTAAAATAATATAATTCTTGTTTATTTAATTTTTTTTATTTTAATTAGTATTTTGTTTTGAATACTGAGAATAGAGTAAGGATTAACAAGAAACACCAAGAAAGTATTTTCTTTTGAATACTATGATAAGATATGATTTAGCTTCTTACATAATTATAACATTTTAAACACACATTTTTCTTAAAAAGATTTAAATTTCTTAGACATAATTATCTTTTCTTTAAAATTTAGTGATTTTTTTTAAATTAAGTGTCTATTAAATCAAATATTTTACTTTTTGGTTTAAATTCATGAAAAAAATTGTTTATTTATATTTTGTCTATAATATATAATATTATATTATCCATGCTGGATAATTTTAAAATATTTTAATGTTTGTGCAGTCTCTCAACTTATATTTTATCGTAATAATCAATATGGTTTTAAGCGACTTAATGTATACCAATTTTTAACACTTCAAATTTAAATAATATGGCATATATTTTAACTTTAATGATTTATGAACAGTAAAAATGACACAAATCGCAAAAAAAATACTCAAATTAAAATGTGTTATTTATTAGTTGATACCCAACTTAAAAAATTATGGTACTTAAAGTAAAAATCAATTATATATTAGATATTTGGAAATTATTTCAATTTTTTTTGTTACTCTATAAATTTTTTTATCATAAAAATCGACATTTTTTGCATAATGTGATGTGATGGCATAATGTCCATTTAAGTAATAAAAATGGCTTAATATTTTAAGAAATTAAAATTAAAATTAATTAATAATTTGATAATAAGTATTTGATTTGATTTGTTTTGTTTTTATTTCTAATATTTATCTTTTATTTAATTAAACTTGTATACAATATAGTCAATTTAATTTTTTCAGATAGATTAATATTTAACGTTGTTTAGAAAATATTAAATATTAAAATTTAGATTATCTTTCAACTTAAGATTCCTAGTTTAACATATGATATTTTTCAAATTTTAACACAAATAATACATTTCAAACAATATTAATATTAATTTAAGAAAATCATCACATTAATTATATTTAACAAATATAAAAATCAATTGAGTTAAAAGTAAATATAAAAACAAAAAAATTAAAAAATTAATCAGCATAAAAATTAGTAATGCAGATAAAAAAGATAACTTAAAATAGTATGACTAATTTACTATGTATCTTATTTAAAGAAAAATACTTGATCCCAAAGAGAAATCATTTTAATTAAATAAAAAATATTATTTCCAATCTAAACACTTATTTCTTTTTGAGAATAATTCAAGTATAAATAAAAAACTATATAAAAGTAAAACATAACTTCATTGTTTAAAATTTTTGATTTAAAATAATATTAAAAATTTTATGTATGTAAAATTAATGTTATATATATATATATATATATATATATATATATATATATATATATATATATATATGATCTTTCGATGACTACAATTTTTCATATGAAAAATATAAACTCAACATTCCTTCTCTATTCCTTCTCTGTAATTTTATAGGATAACAAAGTATAAAACAAATTTGAATATCTAATATATTTCAACACAACACAATAAAATTAAGTGAATTGGGTTAGATATATACACTCTTAAAATACAGATATACAATTCTGTAGTTAAAAAAGAAGAAGAAATATAGTATTGATAAAAACATAATTTTATTCTCATTAGATTAAATTTTTTTTTTATTTCTTTGTATATAATAAAATGGTACCTCCTATTACAATTTGAAGTTAAAAATCGAGCATCAAACCTTAATTAAAAACTCAAATATTGAAGCATTTATTAACAATTTTTGAAATAACTAAGAAGAAAATGAGGAGCAATTGTATAAGAAAAGTGTTTACACTCTTAAGTAAAAATTGTTATGCCTTAATTATAAATTATAGTTTTTGACTTAGTAATAAGTGTTTGATTCTATCAATTGATATTAAAAGTTAAGATTATAAATTCAATTTTCGAATTGCTTAAAAGTTAAGATTATAAATTCAATTTTTGAATTGCTTAAGTGTCTTAACTATAGACTATAACTTTTAATTTAGGGGTAAGTGTTATTTGGTTTTGATTTTCTTATTTCCACGTTATTTTCAACATAATAAACCAAATAAAAATACTAAGGAAGGGACTTTTAAAAAATGCTAAAATATTAATTTAGTGTAAAAAAATCATATATTATAGTGACAATAAATATGTTAGATCAAACTAATGTGTCAATAATACATACTATGTAACCTATTTTCTTTGTTTTTTTATAGATAAATGTCTGATTTAAGTTGCAAGTATCTCATAAATTTAAATATTTTAAAATGTAATTCTTTTAATATTTGTGTTATTGTTGTACTAAGTATCTAACTTTTATATTTTTTCATTCAACTAATTGGCCAACTTGTTTATTTATTTTTTAATATTTTTAAATATATCAGTCAACTTACCATAGGAAGTTGACTCACAAATTTGAGGAGATTGACTACTATTACTACAGTAATATGATTGAGTCTAAATGTGAAATTATATTTAATATCCAATGTCAAATAGGTACCGGTAAAATTTAATATTTATAAAAAAATATAAATTTATAGCGAAAATGACTGTACAATGTAAATTGAAATATCTAAATAAAAATATTATTATTAAAAAAAGCTACAACTTTAATACATTTTTATAGTTGAAAGTACATATAATTAAAAAAAAAAAACTGATAAAATGAGACAGAAATTTGTTAAGAGAACAACGTGGATGGTGTAGATTTCATTGTGTTTGAACATAGGATTGGAACTAAGTACTAAATTACCGAAGAAATTAAAATAAGTTTATAAATTGATCTTTAATCGAATGAATTTAGAAATCACTGATAAAGTTCTAAGTTCAGAAAAATATATACTTTTTGTTTATTTTTAATATCAAAAATATCATTTTAATATATTTTTTTTGTTTTGTCTATAAAAAATAAATAAAAAATTATGGGTTAACTCTCTTCAATAATAAAAATTAACAATTAATATTTTTTGAATTTTTTTAAATGATGAAATCATTTAAAATAACATTTAATTCAAAAACACCAAACATTTACCATTTTTATTCTTAAGTAAGTTAGAATTGAAAATAAAAATGTGATGCATTGTATTTTATGAATATTGTGCAACCAATTCTTTTTAGTGAATACTTAAATGTATTTAAATAAAATTCACATTAAAAACATAAGCAGCATATTTTTATATATTTCCGGCAAATATGTCTGGGATTTATTTTAAAATTTCACTGATAAATAATGAACTCGGCAGTTATTTGACAAAATCATCATAAAGTTTCATTATAAAAACGTTAAAACAATAATGTGAACAATACTTTACTAACATTTATTTCTTTTCTTTTTTTACATCAAAATATTTTTAATTGACACTTGAGAGTAATAAATAATCTTCGAATCACAAAGTAAACTTTTCTTAAACAAAATTTTCTTCGTACACATAATAAAAAAATTAAGCAATAATAAATTTAAGAAAGTCAACTGTTTACCAACTTTGTTAAATTTGTTTGGTTACTTTCATTTCTCTCAAACTCAACTATTTATTTTATTATTAAAAAAAATTCCAGAAAGACACGTAGAAGAGACAGATAATATAATATAGAAGTGACCTACATCAATTATGAATGGATCCAACAGTGCCTTATTAATGCATTAATCACATTTGTTTAAGCATTTTGTCACTCATCAAATATCAGAGACAGAGGGGGCTTAGATTTGATCATTTTAATTTTGAAATAAAAATTAATTTTTTATATATATATATATATATATATATATATATATATATATATATATTCTAACTTTTTTAGAAAACAGATATACTCAAACTTTTATATCATGTTTTACTTTTCTAAATATTAATTATATAATTTTATAGAAAATAAAAATCACAATAAAAAGTAATATTCTCAAATATTTAATATAAAAAATCTCAAAAATTATAACTATATAAATATAAAATAAAAACATCAAACATTAATTAAATAGAAATAAACAAATAAAATAAATATATAAAAAAGTTGTGTTTTAAGATGACATAACAAATTAATGATATTTTACTCATTTAAAACGGTATGTTCATCTCATCTTCAATTTAAAATATCAAACATTATTTGTACTCATTTGAAATAAATTCAAATTCAAATAATATAAATTAATCTGTCATCCAACTTTTTCAAACACCAAAATTTTAGTTATTAAATACTAAACCAAAATTGAATTCCAACCAAACTACAATCTTAGTCGAAGGTAAAATCTACATAATAATATACTTTAGTATGAAGAATTCTAGAAATATACTACAGAAGAATGAAATCACAATTCTGCAGTTGCAGTGGTGGCTGTAATCGGTGAAGTTGATAAAGCCAAAGTCAGCAAATTTGGCTTTGGTGAAGGGAATATTCTTGGTTGGTTCCAAGAACAATTAAGCACCAACAAAATAGCTTAAAAAGAAAGTATATAATCGTTACAACGTGTCAGAACCAAACCTGTTTCATGCTACACACCCTGAAGAAGCAGATTCAATGAAACTAGAGTTGAGAAACTTATAAACAATTAAATGCAAGAACATCGTTCATTTATCTTAATATCTAAATAAAAAAGTAATATTCAAAGTTACACCATAACATGGATACTCGATATATCTATCTGTTTTTTTCCTTCTCACAATTCTTGCAACAAAACCACTACCGAAACAGACCAAACATATCAGCCGCTTGAAAATGGCCAAACTCAAAGTCCAACAAGAAAACTTAAATTTTGTTGAATGCAACAATGTCACAACTTTGGATATACTCATTGCATGGTTCAACTGTAAGGCGTTCTTCGATGAGGGTGTCCACAGACACAAGGTCATCCACAATAGTCATCATGATCTGCAACTTCTTGATTCCATATCCCACTGGCACCAGTTTGGCTGTATCAATTCAAACAAGCCATTTTAGATACACATTCTAATGTTTTCAACAAAAAGATAATGTCATCCAATCACAAACTACTATGTAAAGTAGCTTTCTTTGGACTTAAACAATAATTATCTTAAAAATCATGTTAACACTGATTTCTGATTGACTGATAGGATACGAAAATTTACAGACAGTTCATAGCCATTATAGTGAATGCATCAAATTTGCATGAGAAAAGTTTATGAAACTTTGAACATACATGCTCCCCACAATAAACCAGGCATCTCAATACTGCGGACAGCCTCTTCCAGCTTCTTCATGTCGGTCTCATCATCCCAAGGCTTAACATCGAGTAGGACAGAAGACTTGCCACCTATACAATGTCATTTAGTTACAGTTTCCAACAATTTCAGCAATAAAGTAAAATATAGAGATAAGAAAAAGTCCCTGTATGTGACAAGTTCTCATAAATTTCAACCTATTATTGTACTGTATAGCAACATGCCTAGCTTCTACCTTTCCCAAATAGCAAGAGAATTTTACGTGACTTAAACAAAGTCAAGAACAGCTTCTATCAATGTTGTATGCTCTTAAGAAAGCTTACTCTCTTTTTTCTTGGCAGACTTTTTAGCAGCCTCCCTTTCCTCTGCTGCCTTCTTATCCTCCTCTGTCTCGTCACCAAAGAGATCAAGATCATCATCATCTTCTTCAGCAGCAGCCTGACAATTCAAATAAATCCCAATGATTACATCAGTTGAATAAGTCCACTTAGCAGCTACTGCACAGCCACAATAATATATAGCATTTCACAATAAGTATCAGAATACTACAAAGCCAAAAGTTTATATTCTAGAATTCTAGAATACGTGTACTGCTTCTAATATTGTTATCCTAGATAACGAGTTCACTTAATAGACACATCTTGATGAACCCAATCAAGATAGTTTTAATAGTGTCAGAATTGCTTAACTAGTGTGAGGGGTTAACTTAACTGATGTAAAAATTATGAATGAATCAGCTAAGAGGCAATTAAACTGTTTTAGACATTTTTTTTTTATATTTTCCATTTTTAAGATGATTCAAAACCTATTTTATTGAGATTTATTGAACTTATTGTATCCCTCGCTATCACACCAGCTATATCCCATCCTTAGAAAGAGGGTGTTTTGGAGATAATGATTGTCAGCACAAACATGCTAATAGAAACGGAGATAATGATTGTCAGCATCCTCCATTTCTTTCAGACCTGGATTCTCTACATTCAAATTTCATTCAGCCAACCCTACAAACATAATCCCAAGATGGTCCTTTCATTTATATTCTATTAACCTTATAAAGTCTGAAAAACAAAACAAAAAAACTGGTAAGATTATACTTTCACACACACTCTGTGAGTGCATGCAAGCCACTTCCTAACTCTTCTATGAAATAGGACCCAAATTCCCAGCAGTGACAAAAAGCAACTGCAAGTGCAAGGTCCTGCAGCATAATCCAATGGCTCAATTAAAGATCCTCTGCAATTACATTTCAGACAGAAGGGAATCCAGGTCCCTTAGTGCCATGCCTCTCATTCCCATAAACAAAATTCACGATTTACGACTAAATTATTTATGCATTTTCAATATAAGAAACGATTTTTTCAAAAGAAAATTACACTGAGACAACACAAATATAAGATTAGAGAAAACACATACCGCTTTGGCAGGTGCAGCTTCAGCTGGAGCACCTACGGCACTGAATCTAACCCCTTGAGCCTTCCCAGGGAAGCTACTCAAATAAAATTTAATATTAACAAAAATGGCAAAATCCGACAAAGAAAAAGATGCAGAATTTGCAGCAGAAAAAAAAAAAAAAAAAAAAAGAGGAAATGAAGTGAGAGAGGAACAAACCTTGAGGCAAGATGAGAAGAGACAACTTCGTACCACTTGGCAGCATTGGGGAAAGAGTTCCCAGGCTTTTCCAAAACAGCTGCATACACTTTGATATCATCCTTTGTGAATAGATCCCTGAACTCAAACAAAAAATAAGCCACATACAGATTCAATCACCCAAATATCAGAAACAGTGAAAGATTGGTTTTTTAATGGAAAATGAATGAATGGTATAAGTGTTACCCAGAAATATAGGTTTTCCCAGAAAGGAATTGATCGAGGGATTTGATACCCTCTTCGGTGTGTAGATCTGAGAAGGTGACGGCCATCGGTGTGATTGAATTGAAGAGTGTCAGTGCAGAGTGAGGAGTGGTAAGAGTAGAAAAGGCCTCTGTCTTTGTTCAAAGATTGATATTTATAGTCTGCATAGTCACAAACCCTAGATCAGTCCCAACCTTAGACTTCTGAACTGAAATTCACGTAGATTTTAATTATTTGTTTAACCTTTTTCTAATTCTTGTAATTATACTTTCTAATTTTTTAAGTCTTTAACTTTTAAAGTTATAAAGACTAAAAGGCATTAAAATATATATATTTTTAAAAGATAAAATTTATAACAAAATGAGTTATTTTCAAACAAATAAATCTATTCGTTAAAATGAAAATTCAAGGTTACTCATAGAATTATTTCTTTTCCCTTCAAAAATTACTTTTTTTAACTCGAAAGGGTAATTTTTATAAAACAATATAATGACTCTGCTGCTGTGAGTATTGTTCAAGATGACCTGATAGTTGTTAATTCTTTGATTTTTTTTAACAATTTTTGTTTTCAGTTTCTTAATTGTAATTTGTTAGATGATTAAGACCCTTAATTTTAAAGATCAAAGTAAAATAAATATTATGGTCCTTTAACTTTAGAAGATATTGAAAAAACAATTTACACCCATCATAATACATAATAAACGTTCTAGATCATGCTGAATCTTGTGCACATACTCTCCACAAACTATACATTACACTCAATTATACCTATATATATATATATATATATATGCCAAAAGCTAGACAAGTATAAAAGACAAATTTACTAATTAAAAAACATAACAAATTGAATTACTACAAAGCATACATTTGTGATTTGTGCTCTTTGAATTGAGGTGTTACCAAAAGATTTTTCATAGAGTACAAGTACTTTCTGTTTTAAAAATTAGATAGGTATTCATTTTCCACACATGCATGATTCTTCCTATTTAAAAAAAATCAAAATTTGTATGAACAAACCATAAATTTAGTAGTTATAGAAATTGAAAATTAAAAAAAAAATGAAGGGATTAAGTAAAAAACACATCAATATTTTTCATTTTGCTAGAATCTTTAATCACAGTGACCATCCAAACTTTTATACACAAATGGTAAATGGTAAAGTAGGTTTGATCAATGCAGTTGAATTAAGTTGGAAAAGAAAAGTTGTCTAAATTAAAGTCACTCTTTGTTTTTTCAAGAACAATTTGCAAGTTTATGGACTAACTTAATTTTAAAAGTTAATATCATGGTTTTATTTTATTTTAAATAAGGTCAAAAAGACCTTTTGATGTATTGATCTGATATAAAAGTATCAAACCAGTCAAAATCTTGTAATCTATATAAAACATAGATAAAACGGAACTTACAATACCCCTACCTAGCTATGTTGCTGTCTCTGGAATGAACCTTTGGTGAATAGTACAATCACATAGGTTCAGATTCAACTTGAGTTTTGGTCCAACCCTTTTCATTACGATTTCCCACATTTCATGTATGTCAAAGACACAAATTTGTACACAAGCCTGAAGCTTCTACAGCTGCAGAGCATAATCATGCAGAAGAATCAGGCTTGGTAATTTCGTTACCTCACCAAAAAACCATTCGTTCTCATCGAACGTTTGGTCAAATTTCTTGTCCTACTTATGTGACAATTCTTGAAGGACAATGGTTAGGGGAATTGGCTTAGATTTTACCAAAGCTGCGCCATTAAGGCCAATCATGAATAACAACTTTGAAGGGGTTACTTAGGATGCTCGATAAGCACAAGAAATGATGTCATAAGATATCATCTGAATTTGGACACACACTGTCTTCAGCACCTTGTGAAGGTGATAAACTCGTACTTATTAAGCTGCTGAAACTTACTTTGCTACACAACACTGCAATAAAAGTGAAAAAATAAAGGTGGAGTTCCTCAACAAGGGTAGGGCAATGGAGGGGCAAAGTGTGGTAGTGATTCATGATGCATCTCGAGAAATCAATGTAAGAATTTTGGAATGGTCTCTGCGTAGCTTGTCTCTTTTGCCAGGAGATGTTCTCACACTGATTGCAGTCATGCATCAAGTTGTGACTCCCAGTGAGTAATCTTCCTCAGATTGCAGGGAGCTTCTTATGATGTTGTTCTATTCACCCCTTGAAATGGTTTTTGGAAGAAAGAAAATGGAAAACCAAAGCACCATGAGTCAATAAGTGTTTTGTTGGGTTGATTAATCTGTCTGTTTCTCTAAAGCATATTAATCCTTTTTTCTGGTTCTGATGGGTTGAAAGTCTTGCATCTACTGATGATAAAGATCAATTTACAGTATATAAATGGATAAATGGATGCAAACCTTATCTTATAAGTCGATTAGGTTTGAAGTTCACTTTTTAACACGTGATTTTTTGTAGTGGGGTACAAAAGCAGTGTGGATTGCAGATTAATGATTGGAGCAAACCAGAAGATGGTAGAGGCACAAGTTGCAAGGAAGAAGGAACAGTATATGAACAATGAAGACATTGCTCGTATTTTTCAGCAATACAAATCAGAAAAGGTGATATGATTTATAAATACTAGTGAAGAAAACCATAAACCCTCTATTTTTTAATCTTGTTAACTTTGCACACCATATTTTCAGGTTGGATTTAAGATAGAAATGGCTTTAGGGTCGTCATTGAAGGCAGTTGCACTGAAATCAGCCTTGAAGTTAAAGGCAACATGGCTTATACTAGACAGGTAATAAGATTAATTTAAACTTGCTATCAGAAACTATATGTGAAATTATACATTGACTAGATATGCAAGAACAGCATAACCCTTTTGAAACTTTTCATCTGAAGACTGTTAAATCTGATATATAGTTTGTAAAATGGAAACTTTTTTTAGTGAATGATCTTGCTAAAACCTGGTGACAGGAAAATGAAGAATGATGAGGAGTATTTCCTCAAGAAGCTTTCGTGTGGTATATTAAGAGTAAGGCGTTTCAATAAAATTACACGTTTAAGAGGACCACTACACCTCCCCCATGAATCACGCCCCAGTAGCAGCACTAATGAAACAAACACCGAGAGTATCCCACTACCAGACATTTCAGCTGAACATGTTTACCTCTTCAGCACTGAGACTTCTCCGCACAGTAAATACTCCAATACTCTCATACTTCCTCTGGTTGCATGTACACATGATATTAACTTGTGTTCTTTATCATCTTCTAAACTTTTCATTTCTGCATTCACATGTGGGTTAACATGTTAAAGAATTGTGCCTTGTACCAACTACCTGTGCAGGTACAGTAACAGATTATTCAATGAACCAGAAACAACCACAGGGACAAAAGAGTCCTCATGATGAAGTATGGTATTCAACTCCTGATCAGAGCACAGAAAGAAAGAGCAGTGAGCAAAGGGTTAATCAAACACATGAAGAACAAAAAGCAAGCAGAAATCATGGTAATAGGGAGAAGGACCTAAAACCTGAACTGAAGTTAAAAGAGGAAAACTGTGACATAACTTGTGGTGGTAGCAACAGGGAAAGAAAACAGAAAGAAGAAAGGTCCTCATCTCTTGGTGGTGCTAAAAACTTTTTTCTTGGAAAGGCCGAAGAATACACAGTGCGTGAACAATATTTCAGTTTGAGTAATTTTCATGTAAGGAACTAGTTTCAAATTTATACCTATATTCATTCCACATTTGTGTTAATAGATCCTATTCTTCTTTAAATCTATTTTATCAACTGTTATTCTCAGTAGAATTATTAAATTGTATCCAGGTGTTCTTGAAATCTGCAAATTTAAACACTTTGAATCAAGATATCACACTTTAACAAAGAGGTTCTACCAGAATTCATGCTTCTTCACCAAATTAAAAAGAGAAAACAGTTTTATACCTCTTTAAAATTTCAATCAATCATCACTCCTAGTTGCATAAACTCGTAAACATAAATAAAAACTATTTGATCTATGAATTATGCTGAAACTTCTTTTTCTCCAAAATCTAAATTTGAACCTCTCTTAGATAAACTGAATTAGGTCGTGAAAATCATATGCAAAATAGTTTATCAAAAGTTATATTAGATTAAGTATATAAACAAAATATATATACATAATTTAATTTATAACTTTCTTTGTTAGCTAATAAAAAAGTAGGAAATATGTATCTTTTTATTATTAAATTATTAATAATATTTTTTTTTTATAAAAAAAGTTTAACCCAGCATGTATAATATGATATACATGTAACTAGATCAAAATGAAACAATAAAGAGTAAGATGCTTATGAACTTGATAAAAATGAAAATAAGATATAAATTTTATAACTTTTAAATAACAAAAAGTAGTGAAAACGGTCAGCATGTGTTTGGATTAGACGATCAATTTATAAAAATAAAAATGAATGATTTTGAGAGAAAAAAACACAAAGTGAAATTCTTGTACATATGTTATTGGATTAAATATGTTTTTGGTAATTTTAAGTTAATTTTGAAATTAGTCTATTTCGAAACTTCAGACAAATTTAATCCTTTCTCTTTTGAAATACATAAATTTAGTTCTTTTAATCAAATTTTGTTAAGTTTATTTGATATTTCAAGCGCGTCTTATTATTGTATTTGATTTAGCATTAAAGCAAAAATGTGTCAAACAGTAAAAATAACTCAAATTCCACATATTTCAAGATATAAAGGACTAAATTGGTCTAAAGTTTTGAAATAGATTAATTCCAGAATTTACTGAAAATTAAAATATCAAAAACATATTTAACCCTATATTATTTTATCATTTATTAATATTTTTTTTCTTTTTTTTTAAAAAAGTGGATTGTAAAATGGTTAATTAGTTAAAACATAATTTATCTTATATAATTGTAAGCGTCAATTGGAATGTGAAGGTTGTTTATGTGAGATCATAGAAGCCTTCCAAAAAAAGCCTTGGTTTTCTGTTTGTAAAACTTCTACTTAAATAAAAATTGTATAGGTAATAATAATAATAAAATTATAGTTTAAATAATAATAAAATTATACTTTAAATATAATAAAATTGCCACAGCAGTGTCACAGTATTAATTCTTACAGTGTCAAATAACCTTAGGACTAATATATTCGTTCCGCCAATATTATTAGCGAAATTTGAAACAAATATTGACATTAGAGGTTTTGGTGGATGGAGTAAAAAAGCAGAGTGAGTAGATTCTAAAAGTTTGGTGTAGCTGAGGTAAACCTAGTTAGTGTTAATTTTGTTTACTCAGAGAAGGTGAAACCTCCACTAAACCCAGAACTAGGAAATTGAGGTTTTTCATGTTACGGGGAGTTTCACACAGACATATACACAAACACTTGGAGGTACCCTGAGAGAAGGGGAAGAAGAAGAAGAAGAATTCAACCCCATTGATCCATGACCATTATGCTACCAATCAAACATGTGACCAAACACCGTCTCAGATCCAAATCGTTGGTCTCCTCCATTATCAACCCTTGCTCATCCCATGCTGCATGCGCTTCTCTCGCAGCATCACCTTCTCCATCAACGCCTTCAACTTCAAATTCAGTTCTGGTCACGAAAAAAGACGTGGCGTCCTCCTTCAAGACGTGGTTCGCGACGCGAAAGTTCCAGCTGGACCCCCTCGTCAACCGCATCTACCAACTCCTCACCACCTCCGCCGCCGACGACGACTTATCCGCCGCACTCTCCGCGCTCTCCCTCCCGCTCTCCGAGTGCCTCGTCCTCCGCGTCCTCCGTTACACCGCCACGCACCGCGACATCCTCTCCTGCCTCAAGTTCTTCGACTGGGCCGGCCGCCAACCGAACTTCCACCACACGCGCATCACCTTCGTCGCCATCTTCCACATCCTCGTGCGTGCCAACCACAAACCCATCGTCCTCGACTTCCTCGACGCCTTCCGCCGCCGCTCGTTCCTCCACAACGTCCGTTTCCATGACATTCTTGTCGTGGGCTATGCTATCGCCGGGAAGCCCCAAAACGCGCTCCACGCGTACGCCAAAATGCGCTTCATCGGCTTGGACCTCGACTCCTTTGCTTATCACGTCCTTTTAGGCTCCCTCGTTGAGAAAAACTACCTCAACGCTTTTGACATCATTTTGAGGCAAATTCGCGCCAGGGGTTTCGAGAATCACGCTACCAATATCGTTGTTCTTAAGCATTTGTGCAAACAGAGAAGGTTGGAGGAGGCTGAGGGTTTTCTCAACGATTTGATGTGTCGTGGGGAGGGGTTAAAAGGGCCTGAAGTGAGTTTTTTGGTTGGTGCTCTGTGTGAGAGTTTTAGGTTTGAGCGTGCGGTTGAGTTGGTTAAGCAATTTGGGAGCTCGGGGTTGGTTCCATTGGATCATGCTTATGGGGCTTGGGTAAAGGGTCTTGTTCAAGGTGGTAGGGTGGATGAAGCATTGGAGTTTTTCTCTCAGAAGAAGGATTCTGAAGGGTATTGTATGTCCACTTTTAGGTATAATATTTTGATTTATAGGCTTTTGCGGGAGAATCGGCTTCATCAGGTACATGATTTGTTGATGGATATGAATGAAAGTTGCATTCCCCCTGATGCGGTTACCATGAATGCTGTTTTGTGCTTTTTTTGCAAAGTGGGGATGGCTGATGTTGCGCGGGAGTTGTACAATTCGCGGTCTGAGTTTGGTCTGTCTCTCAATCACTTGGCATGCAAGTATTTGATACTTACTTTGTGTTGGGATGGAGGTGTTGTGGAGGCGTACAACGTTCTCAGAAGCTTGGTTGACAAGAGTTATTTTCCTGATGCGCAGACACTTCGCACGCTTGGGAGTGCATTGTGTAGGGAGTGCAAGATTGATGAGATGAAAGAGTTGATGAATCTTTCTGTCGGGCGGAATATCGTGCCTCCTGCTTCAATGTATGATCAGTTCATATCTGCTCTGTGCCAGGCTGGGAGAGTGGAAGATGGTTATTTGGTACATGGGGAACTTAAGACTGTTGCTGCCAGGGCTTCGTATGTTAAGATGATTAAGGGTTTTGTTAAGTTGGGTAGGGGAGATATTGCTGCTCGGCTTCTTGTTGAAATGAAAATGAAGGGTCATAAGCTGAACTATCCATTGTGTACAGCTGTAATTTGCTGCTTACTTAACATGGATAATTCAAGAGGGCGCTTTTTCAATTTACTGGAGATGCTCACTCGTTGCGAACTTCCTCGTCACGCTTATAACTTTTTCATCGAAGGAGCTGGACGTGCCCTGAAGCCTGACTTGTGTAGGGAAGTATTTGAATTGATGCAAAGAAATGGTGTTGAACCCAACTTGCTCTCTCGTGTTTTTGTGTTGCGAGGTTATTTGCTCAGTGGGAGACTTTCTGATGCTCTGAGTTTTTTTAATGTTGTCCGGAGCCAGGGTTTGGCACGCAAGACGTTGTATACTACCTTGGTTGTTGGTCTTTGCAAGTCCAATAGGATAGACATGTCACTTGGATTCTTTTTGAGCATGCTCAGAGTTGGATTGAATCCAAGTCTTGAATGCTATGAGCTTCTTGTGCAGAAGCTTTGCTCATTGCAAAGATATCAGGAAGCAATACGTATTGTTAAAGCATATGAGGAAATGGGACGCCCAATTAGTTCTTTTATCGGCAATGTACTTCTTCAACATTCTTTGATTTCACCAAAACTCTACGATACATGCGTTTATTTAAGAGGAGTGGAAGAGGAGGGATTTTCTGGTAATTCAACACTTAACTTGGTGATTGGTGCATTTTCTGGTTGTCTCAGAGTGACCCATTATATTTCGGACTTGGAACGATTAATAGAGACATGCTTTCCGCCTGATATTTTCACCTACAATCTGTTGCTTAAAGAATTATCCAAGAGTGATATGGACAAAGCTCGTTTGTTGTTCGCTCGGATATGTCAAAAGGGTTATGAACCTAATGGTTGGACGTATGATATCATGGTACGTGGTTTCTTAAATCATGGAAGGAAAGACGAGGCTAAGCGATGGAGCGAAGAAATGTTCCGAACAGGACTTTCTTGATTTGAGGATAGAATCTAATAGAATATTCATTTAAGGACAATTGGTCTGTGTTCAATCAATGTGTTGAAGATGTAACATGGTTTACCCAATTTTGGTAAGGATATTATGATTTTTAACCATTTATTGGAAAATGGGCTACATTAATTTTAGTTTTTCTGTTAAATTGTTATTCTTAAACAATCCTTGTACCTTTTATTCTCCTCCCCCTTTTTTCTTGTGGAAGCATTGGAAAATAAATTATGTTTCCACCTTGTATTATTTATCACACTGGATTGACATTAGCTATGATATTTGACATAGCTTTTATACATCACCTTATTCTCCATGCTGTATTGTTGAAAAAGAACTTGTCCTTAATTTGAAGGTATTGATTGACAATGTTACAAATGATAAACTGGTCACATGAATAAGGGTACTAAGGATGGAGTGGAACAATGCCTTCGGTCCTGCACCAGTCGCCAAAGCGAAACGGTTTCTCTTCAGCAGATTTGTGTTCTGCATCATGAATTGCCAATGATATATGTTTTCTTGGTGTGAATTAGAGGTAGGGTAAGGATTATTTGTCTGTCACTGCAAATTGGGGTTGTGTATGATACATTTTTATTAGCATTGTCTCAAATATAGAAATATTAAACAGTGTTTAATTGAATTTTGTTTCCCCGATGCTCGGTCAGATAAACTAAACTAATCCAAGGTGTGCTTGTCCATTGGTTTGTTTTCCGGTGGCCTTCTAAGTTAAAAGTCGTATTTGCACCTCATCATCTGAAATAGGCCAATGAGATTCAATGATTAAGTGGATTTCTTAAGCATGTGTATATCCTAAGAATGCTGCTGATCAATCTGGTGATAACAGTGGTATCAATCTGAATGCCTTTCTTGAGAAGTAATATAGTTCAATGTCTATGTCATAAGAATCTGCCTCAATCAATTAAAATTTATGTTGAATGGTTATTGTGGAACATGTTCACTGTGCCTTAAACAATTGTAAGTTGAATCAAAATGTTCTTAATTGAGTAATTTATATAATCAGAGTTTGGCAGGTTTTAGTTTTACTGTATTAGACTCATAACCAGCAATTCTGTTTTACTTTATAATATTTCTATTCCTGATCCGATACTTTTTTTTGGTTATAACACATTTCTCTTTTTGATAATTCAACAATTCGTACCGTGCTTTGTTTCATAGTGATGTTTTCGTCTTGCATATAAATATGACGTGTATTTTCCGTGAACAGTATCAAGATAGGAGACAAATAGCTTTGAAATATTAGTAGCTACTGTTCTTGAGCTTTAATTTCATTGGTGTTACTTTTCCTTAGGATCTGTAGTTACAAGAATCTTAGAATTTATTTGGTTAACACAAGCAGCCCAAAGGACAGCGTATTGATTCTCTGAATAATGCCTATCAAAATTTTGTTGCTGCTGCTGCCAACGTGTTAGAAGCCAAAGAAAATGCCGGTTCAGTTAAAACAACAGCAACAGACAACTGCTCTTGAGAACTTTAAACAGAAGTGGGTTTTCTTACATGTTATTTATTCTAATGGAAGTAAGTATTTATTCTAACCTTTTCTTACATGTTATTGGCTGCTTTTCTAAATTCCAAAATCTATGAGCATGGACACGTTGTGTTGGCTGGACACGTTGTGGAGGTTTCAACTTCCAAAACTGGCAAGCATGGACACTGAAAGTGTCACTTTGTTAGAATTGACATCTTCACTGGCAAAAAGCTTGAGGATATTGTGCCATCTTCCCATAACTGTGATGTATGCATGAGTGTCTTTTGGATTTGGGTTTTACCTTTTTAATTAGAACACTAATATGTTTATTATGGTTTGATTTATGTGTTTTTGTGGTTACAACAGGTTCCTCATGTCAATCGTACTGATTACCAGCGCATTGATATATCAGATGATGGATTTGTAAGATTTCAATTACACTTATCTGTTACTCCTTCCCCTTTTCTATTGATACCCCAACGTGATTTTTGATGTGATGTAAATAAAGTTGTTTTGGTAGGTCAAATGGTTATTTGATTTTCTTTGATTGCATGTTTGGATTACTTTATTTCATGATCAAATTTCTTAAAAGTTGCAGAATCAGACCAAATGATTAAAGTAGCCAGATCAATGATTGATGCATGTGTAGTGAATAAACTATATATGATTGAAATTTCAACTTTATCATATCCATATATATGATTGAAATTTCATCTTTATCATATCCATATGATTTTTTGGTTTCGTTTTTCACCGTCTTTCTGATATTGTGGTTAATATAGTTATACAATTGGTTAATAATGTTTGTTACCCTTTCATTGAATATGTTAGGTGAGTCTGCTGACTAAGACCCTGGTACTAAGAAAATGACCTTAGACTTCCAACCGATGAAAATCTGCTTACGCAGGTTAGATTGTTTGATACCTATTCTGCTTTTTATGTTGAAATTTGCACAAAATTGACATTATGGTTATGAAGAATGAATATTTGGTGATGTCATTATTTGTCCTTACAAAGTGAGGAAACTGGCATGATCTTGATTATCTGTTAAGCTTTCATAATTTGCTCCTTCTTATACTAATTTTAATCTGCATCATGCAGATCAAGGATGGATTTGTTGAGGCGAAAGATCTGGTTGTGTCTGTTATGTCTGCTATAGGAGAGGAGCAGATTTGTGCCCTTAACGACATTGGTCCCAAGTAATAGTTCCATTGTCAGATTAATGGTGGAAAGCTGAAGTTAAACTGAGATGATATAGTATTTATTTCTCTTGTATGTGGGTTTGTATGCTAAATCAGCCAAAACTTGTGCCAATCTTACAATATGTGGTCAAAATTGGATGGCTTTATCTGGGAATCCTTGACCTATATTTTTGTTGTGTTGGACATAGAACCATAAACTGTTAAATGCTATGTTTAGATGCTATTTGCAAGTTTTTCAAACCCTTTTCTGAAAAAAAATTCTCATTATGATGTTTCTTAATTGCATTGCATTGTGAAATATATGCTTTGCTTAGGGTGCTAAGAAAGATGCAATCCCTGAATTCTGTATTTTCTGCACTGAATTGTATTTCTTGTTGCTTGAATTTTGTACCAATTCCTTCAAGAGACAGAGAAGGTAAAACATTGTTCCAAATTTACGGGACAGAGAAAGTAAAACATTGTCCCAAATTTATGTTATGTTTTCTTTACTTATATTCATTTTATACAAAAAGATAAAGGTAAAAAGCTTCTCATAATCTTGGATAAGTAACGTAGGAGAGCTCTTTCAAATTGGAGAATCTTTATAAATCAACTTTTGATTCATTTCATTTATCTTATTTTCTTCTTTTACATGTCACTTTGGAAAAGATTAAGATTATCATAGGTAAAACATTGCCTCAATAAATAAAAGGTTTGTTTGGCAGAAGGTAAATAATAATAGATATTTAATTCTCAAATTTATAATTAAACTAATTTTAAAAGGTCAATAAATTAGTTATAACTTTAAAACAACCATGACTTATGAAAAGTAATAAAAAGATAAATATTAGTAAGTAATTTATCTTACAAAAATATAGTTATTCCCGATAAAGAATATGAAAAATAAAATTTATCCAAAAAAGATAAAAGATACAGGGAAAACTAAAAGGCTGAAAATAAAGTATATTAAAGAAAGAAAATAAATAAATAATTCTTAATGTTATTATTTTACAAAGAAAAAAAAAACTCAATAAAGCTGGTTGATTGTGATATTAAAGTATTATTATAAATTATATATTGATTTAAATTTCAATTATTTACTCGTTATTGAGTTATAATTTGTGATTTGGATACCATTATTTCACGAACTTCTAAATCCACTGCCCTTGACCAATACAAATTTTTTTATCTTACGAATATGAAATTTCTTAAACTTACGTCAATTGTGATGTTGATCCTACATCTTCAATATTAACATTGGTCCTTAAAAAAAATCGTTTGAATAAATAATAATTTGAATTTTCTTTAGTTTCTGCAAATCGCATATACTCCCCAAAATTGGCGAGTTAGTTATGCGGAAATTTCTTTTTCTCCAAAACCCAAAATTTCTATGGATTAACCAAAGCTAGATTGATTTCTACTCTAAAATCAACAAAAGAAATGGTTATTTAAATGCAAAACAACAACTGAATACAAGGAATTTTATTAAACATTCTATTATATCAAATAAAGTCTAAACTAAGAGTCATAGAACTAAGAAAATAAAACAACAATGCAGTCAGAACCCTTCCAAAGAAAAGGCTTGTTTTCTTTCTGCAGAACTTCTACTTAAATAAAATCATATGGGCAGTAGAAGATAAAAATATTTTTAAAGTTAAAAAAAAATCTTAGTAATAATGTTTTATGCGTAAATTTAAAAATATATCTATATCCAGCATTGTCTTGTTTCTTTGAATGTTACCATATTAGTCTCACACAGTTTCAAAAATTGAATGACCCACCACCAATATCCTTGTTACCAAATTAGTCTCGTAAAATTTCAAAAATGGCCACATTTTTTGTCGTTGAATGCCAAGTAATGAAGAAAACAGAACACACCTTTGTGTCATACACACATGATAACTATTAACTAACAAATAATTCCCAAATCACATAATCCGCATCAAAGTGTGGGTAACACTGAAGTTCTAAAACAAGAAACTGATATAACTGAACAGAATACGAAATGCAATATTCAACTTTTTGCCTTCTAAGATGAAAAGAGTCTTGAAAACAAGTAACCATGGCAACCCTGCACAGTATCTAGCAGAGGCATTGTTTGGCATGCTTCCTCAGCGGCACGATTCATCCATTTTTCTAATATAACTTCCGCAATAGAAGCAACCTGATGCTGCAACAGTGCTGCACCAAGGGGTCCTATCAAATTTAACCGAGTGGCAGCAGAAATCACATCTCTAATTGTGATGAACATGTAAGCTCTCTGAGAACTAGTACTATCAAATCCTAGTGCTCCACATACAAGTCCAAAGACAGGAGCATGGTGAAACGACACAGTACCTAAACCCAGAGAAGCATCTCTCATGGTTTTGAGGGAGGGAACCTCAGAAAACACAGCTGAAGCCACCCTCATTAGTGCAGTTCCTTGCGAGATTGATGCCTTCCGACCCACTTCATTTGTTAGGGTAGCATCCAATATTTTGTCAAGCTTATGCCAGTTTTCCAAATTGGGCAAAATGCAAGCTGAGTGCACAAATGGAAGCAGTAAGCTTCCTGTATTCTCCAATATATGGATGATAAATGTCTTAAGATCATTGGAATCAGACACTAAGCGAGTCTGAATTGCTGCTTCAAGGCCAAACGAATGAGCAAATCCACCGGTAGGTAGAAGAGAATCAAGCAACTGCCATTGACTCCACTGTAAAACTGGGTTTGCAAAGCAGGGTGTGTTGTGTGCTTCATTTATTTCCATTCTTAATCATATGAGAACTATAAGAGAAAGTAACAGTAGCATTAAAAGTGGACGAAGATTAGAGACATCCTTCAAAGCTCTCCTAAAACTAAGAAGCAAGAAGAAAATATTTAAATGATATTACCTACAAGTCAAGATAAAATTGTACTGGGATGTGAGACTTGGAAACAATCTATAAATCAAGGTTTTTCATACTGTGATTGTCATTCAGCAATTACAAGTAAAGCTATTGCACCTAGACATTCTCTAATACCTTGAATCTAGTAACCATCAACCCAGACAAAAAAGGCTAAGACTTGTTTTCTTGAGATTGATTATCATCGTGGTTCATGAACTGGAAGCCCATGATATACCTATACTCTCCAGTACCAAGGCAACGGGAGCAATAATCAAGACCGCTCCCACCACAAGTCCTACACCATATTGGCCATTCACCTTTCGGGAGCATTTCCAAATGAGTCTGGTTTGTCCTTCCCCTTCCACAACACTGGAAGCAATCAACCCTTCCACTGCCCTCACATACCACACAATGTGGATCCGGCTTCTTCCTCCTTTTCCTCCGAACATTTGACTCCGTTTTCACAACCCAACACGGCTTCGAGAACGATAGATGAGGAGACGGTGTAGATGACCGAGATGGGGGCAAACCATTGAAATTCGTCGCCTCAAATCGGACAACCGTGGATAAATTCAGTGTCCCAAAACCCATCTATGCCAGCAGAACTCCAGTGCCCACTCCACTTTCACCAATGGAATCTGAAACAAACGAGGGTACCTACTCACTGTGAACTTCCAACAAACATCTGTTACACAGTGATCCCTGGTTAGTAATTCATCAACAAGATTAGGACAATTGCGAGTAGCACTCTGAAATGTATGCATGTACTAGTAGTTGAAGATAGATTAGAATAATGGGAGTCATTTCTGTCAATAGACCACTTATTGCTTTGTCAAGGGCACGTGTTCAAGGGCCTTGCATGATATGAATCTCGCCAGATCAATGTTCAGAAACTAACTTGTTAAATTGTTATGGGTAACTAACTTGCATCAATATTCAGAAAAAAGAAAACTTGAATCTATGTATATAGCTCACTATTAAACATATAAACTTGATAATGAATTCAAACCTCCAGTAATAAAAAATAACTGCTTATTAACTGACAATCAACTAATTTAACTGCTAAACAATAACTGCATCTTAACTAACTTAACTGACAACACACCCTGATATTTAATGCAAAGATTGTTTTTTCAGTTGTTAAGAAAAAGGAAGCAAACAATGCACACTGTTATGGAGTGAGGACAAGAAAAGCCAGCCGAGGGAATACCAGTAAAATTGAAATAGAAAGGCTAACCCAATTTACAACCAAGCTCTGAACAACTGTTACAACAAGGCTTTTGTTTCTCCATGAGACTTTTCAGTGGTACATACAACATTAGGGAGATAATAGGTTGACATTCCTTAAAAGATACAACCCTTGACAAATATCTGTCTATAAATATATATTATTCGAATCATATTTTTTATATTTTTAGAATAGGTTAAAGTGAATTTATTTTATTTTATAGTGTCAAAGTATAATTTTTCAAACAATTATCCAAAATGATATCTAGATATAGAGTAGTGGAAGATGGTTTTTACATCTTGGAGGGTATTGGGTATATTAGCAATGATAAGTGTTTTGTAATATCAACAAATTTATTATATTGCTTACCCTCTTTCATTTTCTAGGTACGCATAGGTAATGTTAAATATCAGGAATGCAGCAAGGATTATGACTAATTAAACTACTGGTCTTTGTTTTCACCAAGGAAATGGCAGAGAAAAAAAAGTAGAAGGAAAGATGTGGCTGGTTAAAGTCAAGGTGCAGGTAAACTGAAGAAGCACGAAGCAGAATTATGGCACATTTTGCCTAGATTTGATGATGAGTTATAGGTTTCAAAGAATCTCTCTGACCAAACAAAGCATCTCAAGTAAATCTTCCATCCATCATTAAATGCTTCAAGTACTAAACTTCTGGCCTTTTGTCCAACTTGAAATCTTTTCAATATCTATGCTAAATTCTCAATCTCACTGATGTTGATGCTCACAAGAGGAAGCACACGTACTTTAAGTTTCTCCTCTCTTTGTTCCTGTTCTGAGGAAGACCTTTCCATACATCTTTTTTTCCTCTGCAACCAAATGGATAATCTCATCCTAACTAAAATGCCATGCCTTAAATCTCAAGATATACATCATTGGTGATTCCCCTTGCCCATTGGATGGTTCTAGAAAATGCATCCCGCCACTATTCTACTGGGTCTAAAAGGTCTTGGTTTTATTTCTGGCGACAAAATTCACCTATGCTAATCTTCTAGCTAGGTCAAAAGACTCTTAAGACAACAGATTGAAAAGCCATAAAAAATTAAGACAAAGGAATTCATTTGAGACAATGGTAAAATATGGGTTTTTGCTGCAAAATCATACCAAACATCCAAATTGTTTAATCCGACGTCCTCTAGGGAACAATTACTTCTTCAAAACGTCACAACCCTTCTTAACTATCTCTAGTTTTCCCTGCAGCAAACAGAACTTTGATGGTTATATAAGGCACCAAAGTGGAAAACTAAAAAACAAAACAAAAAAATTCTTGAATTTAAAAACCCTAAAACCCGTAATTGGGTCATTTTACCTTGAATGAACCCTAAATCAGTGAACAAAGAACACTAAACCAGTGAACACGAAAGAACAACAGGAAAATGAGTCCACGGCAGGATTTGGAGGGAATGTGTTCTTTCGAGAATTTCGAAAGCGACAAAAGGGCAAGGGGATTGGAAGTGAGTGTACTGGGAAGAGTGATTTTGGAAAAGTGAGGAATGCCACTTTCAAAGAATAAAAATAAAAGAGGGACACAAAAAGAAAATCCGCAGACTGAAAAATAGTTATTTATTAAAGAAATGCCATTTTTAAATCACATTTTTTAATACTATTATATTAATAACATGATTAAATATGTTTTTTTTTTAATTTATGGTTAAAAATTAGATTATCTTTTTATTAAAATTTTAGATTAATTTTATCTCTTTTTATAGAATATGTAAATTTAATCATTTTTAACCTAATTTTAATAAATTTATTAAATATTTTAAATATGTTTTTCAAATAACATTAAAATATATATATATATATATAACAAAAAATATAAACCACTCAAATATTACAAATAAATATATTTAAAATTTTTACTAAATTTAAAAAAATTAAATTTACACATTCTTTAAATTTAGAGACTAAACTAATAAATTAAGTTAAATTTTTTCTTTTAAAATGAACTAATTTTACTTCTCATTAACCATTAAGGTATCAAAACATATTTTACTTACGATAATATAATATTTGAAAACCTTATATTTCACATGCGATGAATAGGACTTATTAAAATATTGTATTTTCAGGATAAAAACTTAATATAATATATTTTAAATTTTAAAAATCAGTGATTATAAATGTGTTTTGAAAAACAGAGAAATATTACAAAAAAAAAAAAAATAAAAAATAAAAAAAAATCAAACATAAAATTCAAATTTGATATTATACTGCAAAAGAATAATTATATTAAAATCACATTATATACATTGATTTTTTTTTTATGGTTTGACTTCTAAATTGTAATAATTAAGTGAATAATGTAAATATATTAAAGTAGAGTGCGACATATGTTATAAATTAATCAAAAAGAATAATTATACTCTATTTATCAATATTTCATCTTAATATATATGTGGCTATATTTTTAGAACAGAACATTTCATTGTACACTAAATGTCTCGCATGACTTTAACAGCCTCCATAAAAATTGTATACAAGTTAGAGAAGTAATGTATGTAAGCTGTGGTTTTTAAAATAGTAAGAACATATCAAAATAATAAATTTCAAAAAAGACTCGGTATTAATCACTTAACATTATGATTTACATATGTTTGTATCTAACTTTTAGTTTATTTACTATAATAATTTTTTATGTATCATTTTTATCATGTAAAAAAATCAACAATTTAAATATTTTATGATAAATTAGTTATGTCAAACTTAATTGAATTTATAAATTTAACATTTTTATCGGCGTTTATAAATTTGAATATAATTCAGAAACTAATAATTTTGAAATACATATGTTTATATCTAACTTTTAGTTTATTTACTATAATTTTAATGTTTTATGTATATTTTTTATCTTGTTAAAAAAGTCAACAATTTAAATATATTATCATAAATTAGTTATGTCAAACTTAATTAAATTTATAAATTTAACATTTTTATCGGCATTTATAAATTTTAATATAATTGAAAAACTGATAAGAGTTTTTAATTCTGCCATGCTTTAATTTTAAAAAAATACAAATTAAAACAATAATTTCAAGTTATTTATAAAAATATCATAAACAATATTAAATTCAAATATTATATAATTCCATAATTCATAATTCCCTTCAAAGAAAAAGTGGCTTCTAAGTGCCATAACATAACGGTTAATTCTTTTTTTCCTTCATTGAAAATTCAAACTTGTTATTATATGTATGGCACATCCAACAGGATTATGTTCTGTCCAATGAAATTTATAAGAATTTCAATTATTTTAATATTTATAAAATTAAACCAATTAAGGTCAATAACCCAATCATTACATATATATATATATATATATATATATATATATATATATATATATATATATATATAACAGTATTTGTACGGGTAATAGTACTTACCAACTAAGAACATCAATACATCAATACCTAATTTATAGCTCTATTTCTCATTTAATATTTTTTTTTTATCCAAGATTATGGTCTCTTAGTTTTTTTTCTTCTGAATTTTAGTATTTTTCTTTCTAAAAAATCTGTAATTTTAGTGTAATTTACAAGTTTTCATATATTTAATTATATTGAATTAACCATCAATGATAGTTTAAAATTAATAATATGATATAACTAATCTTAATTGCTCAATAATGTAATAAAACATATACAATATGATACGACATAGATATATCATTTCCAAATTCACTTTGGCATGAAATTAAAACTAAGAAAAAAAATTGAGAAAGAAAAAAGGCATAATGGTTGACTATTTTTTCATTGTTTCCCACTTTATTATGTTGACAAGAAAATTACCAACCAATCTCATATTCCTCTTTTGCTCTATTGCTTCATTTTTCTCCCAACCCCCATTATTGCCCAAACAATTAGCAAGAGTTGATGTGAAATATAAGTGGCCAAAATTGTTGTGGAAAATAACTCTTCTTCTTTTGCTATGATGAACACATACCACAGACAACATTTCAATTTGAATAAATTGTGAGAGCAAAGGGTGAAGACCACAAAACCATGTCCACCTAAGCTTCTACTATTGATGGTGAATGTGTAAAATCAAAGTGTCCTTCATCACTTCATAGTAGTCATTACCACTCATTACCATCAAAGTGGAGATCATCAATGGGACTATGTAGATATGTGTCTCTACAAATCATAGTGCTTTTCATAACTATTCAATAACATGGGAGACCTTTGCAAATGTGCCTATAAGCTACCATTATAGATAATCTTTGATTAATGTAAGACTTTCTTTTATCCATTATCTTTTGTATATATAATTTAAGTTTGTGTTAACAAAATCTAATTATGTGAAAATAATTTTCTAGAATGTTCATGATGAGAATATGTTGTAGGGATGTACCAACAATAAGACAAAATGATAACTTCATTTATATTATGTTGCTAAGTAAATGTGTTAGGTTAGAAGTAAAGATTGTATACATCATTGTTAAACCTAAAAAATAGACGTATTAATATTAAAATTACACACTAGTAAGAATTTGATAAAATTATTATAAACATGATAATTTTAAAATATGCATTGCTTATTAAATACACATTTGTTCTTTAATTAATTTTAGGGTTAGATATGTTTTTATCCTTTAACTTTCAGTGAATTTTGGAATTAATCTATTTCAAAATTTTGGACCAATTTAGTCATTTATCTTTCAAAATACGTAGATTTAGTCATTTTAAAGAAATTTTGTTAGGTTTATTTAATGTTTCGTACGTATTTTAGGATTGTATTTCAGTTATTTATATTATTTTATAAGTCATCAAAGTGTCGTACGTCTTGAATGTCGGAATGACTTATAAGTCATCAAAGTGTCTTGAGAGACAAACACCCATACTCTCAATTCTTGATTGAAACACAATGAATATAAAGTTTAAAATATAAGAACATGTAATGTTATAGGAAGAGAAAATTCAACCCAAATGTGTCTCTATCTTGTATTAAAAAGCATGCATATTTCTCAAAAAAAAAAAAATGTTTCGTAAGATTTTTTTTTGATGAAAAATATATTATTACATGATTAAGAAACTTGAATCTTACCGAGCATTTTTATGAAGCACATGAATTCTTCACTAGTGTGATCAAGATAAATGATGATTTCTTTTAGTATCATAATTAACATATTTAAAATTTTAAACTCAATATTAGGGAGAAAACATAAAGTATCCTACATATTTGTTTAGTAGTGCCTATTCATCTAACTAAATCAATACACATAGATTTTCATTGTCTTGCATTAGTTAGTGACCCGCATGTGGACAATTAGAAAAATACATTGAACACTACGAATTTTTGTTTTTTGAAAATTTAGTAAAAAGTGCAATCTTAGCACTATTGAAAAATAAAGTTACACCTATTTCGAACTTAGGTAGTTTCAATAGTGGAGAAATGAGTAAGGTCACGCGTTTTTGTAATGAAAATGGCTCTCACACGCCAAAATATCACATACACACATAACATCACAAGATTTTTTATTTTTTTATCATATAATAAAAATAGATGGTAAAAATTAGATTAAAAAAATGGTATTCAAATTTAGTGTATGGTTATATAATTTAGATTAATTTCTTTTACTTGAGAGATTTAATATTAAAGTTCCTTTAGTTGGATGATTTTAAAGAAGCGTGAAAATTAAAGTTAGAATTTCCCTTAATATTTCTTTATTCGTGAGAAAATAAAATGTTAAAATCCACAACACATTGGCACTAATAATTTGAATATTTTGAATGTGGCTTTCTATGAATTATTATTCTAGAAAAGTTGGTGTCTCTTGCGCCGCCTCACTATCACCACCACCTTAAACAAAATGATAAATGTTCGAGTAATTTAATATTGCAATTATATTTTCAACCCTAAATCAATCATTACTCTTCCCAATTTATTTTTATCTTCATTACCTCACAAACACTATATGCATTTACTCATTCATGCATTTTTTTTTTTTGGGTAAGACAAGACCTAAAAAAATGTGATTTTTCAATTAATTTTAAACAATAATAAAAAAATATGTTAAAAATTGTGACCGACCATTTCTCTTTATTTGTCAGAGAGGATCTTTCACTTCTCCTTATTCGTAATTAAAATAGTGAGCACAAAAAAAACAGTGTAAATGGTTAATCAAAGTGAAAACTCAGAGTAATTGCTTTTTATATTCTTTTTCTCCTCAATCTGACATCACTATATCAGACAGAAGAACACTGACAATTCCACTTTTCATAGTATCTTCATCAAATACTAAATTTACAATACCAGCGTGAAAACTGCTCCTTAGATCTCAGAAGCTTTGCTTTCACAACAAAGAACAGTGACCAAATTAATACAAAGTGTGTTGTGTTGTGTGCTTTTTACATCAACATTTAGTGATGAATGAGCAAAAGGGAAAAGGCATCAACTGTTTAAAGCTAAAATCTTTCAATATTTTTCTCTTTCTTTGCAGGACATGAACCTAGTCATATGTTGTTCTATGCTGACAGAACAAAAACACTTTTCTTGTTCTTATTTTAAGCATAATCAAGAGAAACAAAAGAAAATGGACAAAAGGTATCAACTTTTAACAGCCATATAATGGAAAAAACGGTGAAAAGCAAAATGAAACATTGATTAACACGAAAAGTAGGTCATATCATAACTCTGGCTGATCCATTAAATCACCTAGTGTTGTAGTAGTATTACATATATGATCCAAACTGTGAACAGAAGAAAGAAGAAAAGAGAAAAATGATCCTTGGAAAGAAGGTGCAGAAATTGGTATTCACAATATTTACTACATCAAAATTGCATATCTCATGCTATCACTTACCATGAGATGGTTCATTTCAGAAACCTGTGAGAATTCCCCAGTTACCCAAACCCCATCAGAACCATTAACCTGAGGGTGAGAAACACATGAGAGTATTGAAATTGGTGCTTGAAGAATGCTGCACACAAACCCCCAACCATGTTGTCTTCTGCTTCTGTCATCTCCAAATAACTCAACACCGTTTCCTGCTTCAAACATGCTCTCATCTGCAACCTTTGAACTCTTTCTTGTGCTCTGAAAGTTTCTTCTCACTGCTGCTAGAACACGCCACATCTTGTTTACTTCACCTACCTATAGTATAACTTAGTATTATATATATATATATATATATATATATATATATATATATATATATATA